>Ga0209700_100896_pt1 | contig 59918 bp, 30 predicted proteins | sample SiratroredBW_FD_187528 | JGI IMG/M metagenome (GOLD analysis project Ga0209700, IMG submission 187528) | Root nodule microbial communities of legume samples collected from California, USA - Siratro red BW (SPAdes) (version 2) | ecosystem: Host-associated > Plants > Roots > Nodule | place: USA...
TATAAAGAACTACATACAGATATGATTATATTTCAATTCTATGTAAAGAATTTATTTTAAATCATTAATAGGAATAAAAATACAATTTTGAATAAGTTTTATATAACTTTTATTAAGATTCAATGGTATGTTTATTAACATTCTTTTACAAAGTACTGTTCAATAATAAATTATTCTACACATAAACAGTTAAAATGATAAAAACAAAAAGAGAATGATTTGAGATCTTTAAGGACAAAGGAATGTAAGTGGTATTATTAATTGTAGATATTTGATAATGGCAAATGTGTCCCTAAAATTAAAATTAAAATTCTATGTAAACCTTTTCCAATATTATCAATTTCTTCTTAATACTGTTTTTCCTATTAACATGCTAAAATATTTGAAGTTTCCCAAATATATTGAAATAAAAGGGAAGTCAGAAGACATTTATACAATAATATTTAATTTTGTAATTATGTATTTAAGATCTGCTTCATGGATCACTATTTTGACATGTTTTAAATTTGCTGATAAAAAAACATGTTTTAAATTTTAATTTATTTTATTTTGAACCATATTTTACAAATTAAAACACACTTTAAAATATTAAACAAAACTTTAAGATTGAATTTCAGCCTTCAAAATATTAAACTATAACTTGTGTTATTAAACATTGTTTTAAACATCAAATCAATATTTTAAAATATTAAATCAATAAACTAATTATAAAATTTTGATACAAGACACATCAACAATATGAGATAACAGAGGTGAAGTTTATTATTTAGAAGTCCATGAAGATTCCCATTTGCGAAGCCACCTATTTAACGAAAATACTTATTAGATATGTGTTTGTCATAGTAAACATTTATATGTGCATAGTAAATGACTTCTTGAAAACTCATCTTTCAAATCTAGTTTATTGGTTGATAAAAAGGAAGGAAAAATTCAACTTTGAATGAAAACAAAAATATCATTGTTATGAAGCTAAATCAGGGACCACCGCCATTCAGCATCACAGCTCCACCTTAGACTCCGCAGAGATGCATAGGAAAATTTTAAAAATAGGAAAAGTATATGTTAGGATTATCCAGATTTGAGAATATATTGGTGTAAAAGGTAAAAGTGAATTTTGTAATTAGGGTTTCCGTGTTTTTAAGGAGATTAATGAAAATGGACAGTAACTTCCTACACGATACAAATTACTTTTTCACTAAATAAATTTTTAATATATCATCTTTCTGATTTTTATTTTTAAAAATGTATTAAATAATTTATTTTTTCTTTCATACACGTACAAACATCTTACAATTTCTTTTTCAATTAATTGTCTGTTAATGATTATTTTATTTTTTATTATTTTGTTAAAATGATATATTTTGCTATTAAAATATTTATAATTTGAGATGGAACAATAGCATGATTAATTTTAAAAATTCAATTAAACACAACATGGTTCAGCAATATAACATACATGGTTTCAATAACTTTTATTAGGGAAGTTCTATTTATTTTAAACAAAGTACTTATTAGATCTTTGCCATAATAAACATTCATGTATGCATAATAAATTATTTCTTGCAAACTTATCCATGAGATCTAATTCATTGGTTGAGAAAAATGAAATAAAAAATAAGTGTCATTGTTATGAAGCTAAACTATTTACTACCGTTATTTATCACCGCCGCATAGATACATAGGGTTACACAGTTTAAGATTACACAGTTTTGAGAATATGTTGTTGTAAAAGATAGAAGGAAACTTTGTAATTAGGGTTTCCGTATTCCTAAAAAAGTTAATGAAAAAGACATTTCATTCAAAACTTGGGTTGGTGTCAGAAGAAGTGACTGCACGGAAAATAATTGTTGTTATGTAACTTTTTAATTTATTTCTCCTCACAAAATGCTTGGCCTATATCTTCCCTCCAACCCTCATTCTTCCTGTACTACACATTTTCTCCCTGCACCTTTATATATATATCCTTAATAAAAGAATTAAAATAAATTCAAATGTCACGTATCCAATAAATAACAAAAGAAAAGTTTGAAAGTAATTTTAATCTACAAAATAAATTTCTGTAACAATTTTCACATTCACTTGAATTCATACCCAATTGATTGTTTTGAGTCCACAAGTATTAGATGAATTTTATCAACAAATTAATTCATTGGATATATTAAGTGTTTTACTAACACATTTTTAACACATCTTTATATCAGTTTCATGTTAATAACAATAAAATTTTTTGAAACTATCATCTCATAATAATTTGAATAAAATTTGTTGCCTAAGAAGAAAGACGTGAATTGCTTGTTAACTTTTTCACAATTTTAATATGCTAATTTTTCATTTTTAATATAGCATTTTGAATCAAATATATTAACAATACAATTAGTTTTGGTATAGTTTAACTTCTGCATGATTTTGGTATAATGGTATAATTATGATTAATTATTAGACTATACAAAGGAAAAGAGTAGCATGTGGAAGTAGAGTTTATCCTAACAATGTTTAAATATTTTTCCATGGTATCCGACTATTTCAACTGAAGATCCACTCAGATTTCAATTACTATGCAGAGCAACAAAACATTTTACATAGATTCTCACGGGCTTGATTTTCCTTGTAATTTTATATTTAAGTAATTTAGATTATACATAATTGTTGACACCGGATCTACTTTACTTAATTCATGCATAAGTTAATCCATGCATCATGATCTCCATTTTTGCACAATTTTGCACATTTTTCCAGATTAAAATTTTTCACACCTAGACCTGACATAACCTTTTTTGTGTTTTAAAGTTTTGATCACAAACTGTGAAAAATATTCTTAGTTCTTAAAATAATTTTTTTTCCATTTATCTCATCTTTTCTTATGATAAATAAATGATGTTATTCTTACTAATTTTATCTTCTTGTCAATAATTGTTTACTTTTTTTAATAGGTGGATTATATTTCTTATTAACGTACTGTGTAGTATATTAATACTTCTTTTTTCAAAAAATAATGCTTTCAAGTTTGGAAAAAAATATTTTTTTCTCATTATTTTTCACTATATAAGTTGGATATATATAGATAAATGAGTTGAGTATTTTTGAAAATAAATAGTTTTTAGGAATGCCTTAAATTGTGATACTTTATGTTCAAAATAAAAACAAGATATAACAAAATATAAAGAATTAAAACTAATAAGAATAAAATCTGAAAATTTCTAAAACATCTTAACAATGCTACTAAATTTATGCAGTTGATTTAAAAGTATTTGAGATTAGATTAATAAAAAAGCATCCATCATGTTATGAAGTTTTACCATTTGAAATTTTCAAAAATTTTCACCTGCACCTTTCTAATGTATGACTTAGTATTATATAATTTACACATTTCATTGGTCATGAATGTTTTGTTGTCTATTGTTTTATATTTATTATCGTCAATTGATTGTTTCAACTGAATGCTGTAGGACTTTAACTGTAAATTTTATATATTCTTTTATTATTTAGTTGTTATATTTGTTTCTATTATTAATGTTAGATGTGTATTTTGATTATATATTCACACTTTATAAGTTGAATATTGGTCTTAAATGGGTCTTAATGTTGATGGTAAGAAAAGTTTGACAAATCAATATCAATCCACTCTTCTTAAAAAGGTGAAAATATAATTCTCATAATTTTTCATTTAGAAATGTTTAATTGATATATAATGGAGAAAGAAATATGTGAATTTTCAATTGCTTCTAGAAAGAGATTTATTCATAATGTTATCAATAAATTATGTTCACTAAGATTTTTTTGACACTCTAAGTGTTGGCTGTGAGTGTATTTGGTTAAAAAGCAGTTTTTCTGATTTTTATTTTTTTTTTTGTCTAATGTCATGCATGCAAAATGTTCTTAACATGTGATTTAAAATTTTAGAATACATAACTAAGTGGAGGGAAATCTATAATAATAACAATTGAGGAAAGGTAACTTGCAAAACTTATCACCAGTCACAACCAAAAAGTGTCTCAATAAAAAATAAAAACGAAATTAAATTTAAAATTTGCTAAAACAAAAGGTAAATGAACATATGTTGTTGTTTAGGCATGCTTGGAACTATCTGTGTGTAGTTGCATTTCAAATCTCTCACTCAATCTTATTTTTCTTAGATCTCTCATTCTCTTCCCATCAAATTTAAAATTCTAATCTCGTCTTTCCCTTATAGTAAAACCCTAATTTTGCGTATAGTTTCTTAACCTTGCTTCTAATCTCGTCTTTCCCTTTTATAGTAAAACCCTAATTTTGCGTATAGTTTCTTAACCTTGCTTCTTTGAGACGAGTCTTTTTCCTCTCATATTTCGGAACACTAATCTTGTTTCTCTCCTTTACACTAAAACCGTTTTAGTTGAATCTCGCTTTTCTTTCATTCTCTTCATCCAAGCTTGAAAAATCTTAATCTCGCGTACTGTTCAACCTCGATTATCTCTAATATGTCTTATTCTTTTTCTCTCACATTTCAAACCATAATCTCACCTCTCTCTACTACACAAGTATCTTGTCGACACCGTCTCTCACGTTCCAGGCATTACAGAAAAATAATAGAAAATATGCACGACTTTAATGAGATAAGATCCAAAGTTTCAAACTTTAATAATATATATTTTGTGTAAAATATTTAACTTAATCATATTAAAAAATACTATTGTACTTTTATAATATTAAAGGTGTATCAGTGGACTGTTACAAATGTTCTTTGCATAGAAGAATAACAAAAAAAGCCAACATCTAAGGTTCAAAATAACTGCTGCCATATAACTTTTCATTGGGCCTATTTTTTCAGTCCAACCTCCATTCTTCCTGCACCTACACATTTTCTCCTGCACCTCTGTATATTCACCGCATTCACCGATATACCACTAATAAAAAGTTAAATAAATTCAAATATTACATATCCAATAAATTATAAAAAAAAAATTGAAAGTAATTTTAGTCTAAATAACAAATTTCCATAACAATTTTCACATTTACTTGAATTTAGATCAAATGATAAAGCTCATCAACAAATTAATCCATGAATATATAAGGCGTTTTACTTATTACATATTTAAGAACATCTTTATATTAGTTTTACCTCAATAATAATAAACTTCTTTCCCATTTAGCTACATAAAATTGTCATCACATAATAATTTAAATAAAATTTGTTGTGTAAGAAGGAAGAAGTGAATTGTTTGTTAACCTTTTTACCATTTTAATATGCTAATTTATCATATTTTTATATATCATTTTAAGTCAAATAGATTAACAATACAATTAATTTTGGTATAGTTTGCTTCGATATGATTTTATTATAATTATGATTAATTACTAGACTATACAAAGAAAAAGAGCATGTTGAAGTGGAGTTTATCGTAAATTAAATAACGGTTTTTTTTAATATTTACATTTGTGTCAAGCTTTGATTCAATCATGTTTGACATTTGATTTTCTTTTACATTTTTGTTTATATTGGGATACATATTCAGATGTATTCTTATACGGACTTCATGTAGATAGTGTTCGAAACTTATTTGAACTTACATATATAATTATTTACTTATTTTTTTTATTATCGTAGTATATAGTATATTACGTTTTCTTCAATATTTTTTTTCAAAAAATAATGCTCTCAAGTTTGAAAGAGAATAAATTCTTTCTTATTATTTTCAGTAATAAATAGTACCTGCAACTGTCTTAGATTGTGAGATTGTTACACTAGAAATAAAAACAATATACAACAAAATATACAAAATTAAAATCAATAAATATAAAATTAAAACTACTAAGAATAAAATCTGAAACTTCCTAAAATATTTCATAACTCTCCCTCAAGTTAGTGAATAAATATTTTTCATTCCCAACTTTGACATATTTATCTCAAAGTTGTTGTTTTTCAGTCCCTTTAAGTATTTGTGTAAGATTTTCCTTAGTAGACACATATAGAGTCTAAATCATGTCACTATCAAGCTTTCTTTGATAAATGTTTCTCCACTTCAAAATGTTTAATTTTGTCTATGATGATGATAGATTTATTGTCAAAATAGCTTCATAGGTCCATCCCACTTTATCTTCAAGTCTTATAGTATAATCTTCAATCATAACGGCTCACATATTCCTTTAAGTCATTGCTCGAAATTATGCTTTAGCACTAGACCTAGTTACCACACTTTGTTTTTCACTATTCCAAGTTATTAGGTTTCCACTAAGGAAGATGCGATATCCAATAGTTGACCTCCTATTCACAATTGAACTTGCATAATCAGTATCAATACACACTTCAAGAGTAGCAGTCTTGTTTCTTTTGAACAAATTTCCTCTTCTCGGTATCCCTTTCATGAGAATTCTAAGAGCAGTTTGTAAAAGTGTTTCCCTTTGTTGATGCATAAATTAGCTTATTAAGTTCACACCAAACGTAATATTTAGTCTAGTGTGAAATAAATAGATTTGTTGATGCATAAATTAGCTTATTAAGTTCACACCAAACGTAATATTTAGTCTAGTGTGAGATAAATAGATAAGTCTTTCTTAACTTTGTATTTAAATAACTAGTGTCCTTGCTAGTTTGCAAGTTGTTTTACCTGTTTCTTTTAGCAAGTTAGTAATATATTTCTTTTAATATGTAGATCCCTTTCTTAGAATAAGCAACTTCAATTCCCATAATATATTTTAACTTCCCCAAAGTCTTGATTTCGAATTTTTTGGTAAGACATTGGCTTAATCTTTGTTGTTCATGTTCATCATTTTTAGTAATAATAATATCATCCACATAGAACAAGAAAATTGTTACCATCCCTGACTCATAATGCTTGATAAATAAAGTATGATCCCTTGACTCTTTTGTATTTAAGACTCATCACGACTTTAGTGAACCTCCTAAACTATGTTCTAGGTAATTATTTCAACCCGTGAAATGTTTTCTTTAGTTTGCAAAATGTTTTTGCCTCGATCTACCTTGCATACCCAGGTGGTACTTCCATGTATATTTCTTCTTCAAGGTCCCTATGTAGGAATGTATTTTTTACATCAAATATTTATAACTTCCACTCGTGGTTTGCTACCAAAGATAAAATACTCTAACCATGCAACTGATATAAAAGTCTCCAAGTAATACACTCATATTTTTGAATGAATCCTTTGGCCACCAGCCTATCCTTGTACCCCAATGGTCACATTAACCTTGTATTTTATTGTATAAACTCACTTGAAGTCAATAGGTTTTTTCAAGTGGTAGGGTTACTAGCTTCTAAGCAATATTCTGCTTTAGTGCCTCCATTTGCAAATTCATGACATGTTTCTAATTTTTTGGTCAATTATGCCTTAGATAAAAAAGAAGGTATAATTGTGTTGTTTAGGCTTGTGAGAAAGGTTTTATGTGTAGAAAATAATCACTAGTAAAAAAAACACATTTAATCGCGGTTCTACAAGGCTTACAACTGCGATTCTGGAACCGTAGTAGACTAAATCGTGTTAAAAAGTATTGAAGATACCATCGCGATTGTATAACCGCAATGGAAAGTATAACATACCACTGCGGTTCTTATTGCAACCGCGGTCGTAAATTCAATTTAAAAAAAAAAAAAAAAACAGGGACGCCACTGTCTCATACTATAGATCCAACTCTGCCGATGCAGCTTCGCCTCTAGCAGCTCCGTGAATGCGACCTCTGACTCTAGTGAAAGCCAAGGAAGACAAAGAGGAAGAGAATGATGTGGTACCTATGGTGAACTTGTTGGTTGTCTTGCAGCGGTTAATGGTGGCGAAGACGCAGAGGAGGAGGCTAAGGGTCGACGACATCCGTGAAGGAGCTTACAGTTAGGTGGTGCCACGGAGGTGGAGCGGTGAGGTGTTTGTCACCTAAAATATAGCAAGCAGTCTTGTAAAAGCAAATAGCAACAGCAAATCAGAGACACAGAAACATAGACACACTGATTCAGTGTTAAAATTACAAAGCAGAGAGAAAGGGGAAGAGAATGAATGCCTTGGAAGGAGGAACAATTTTAGAGTAGAAGCGGGAAAGGCCACCTCGTGACTGGTCTCCATAATCATAGGAGGAAGAGAATGTCATTGCACACACTGTCAGGTTTCGGAGCCATGACCGATTCACGAAGCGAGGGGTTATGCCTCCTAGGCTTTGCAACATTTCTCTTCTGGCGGTGGAAGAAGAAGAAGAAGGTAAATGCGCAAAAGCCCTAAAACAGGGGATAAGAGCGCGGTTGTTAGTGGGAACCACACTCGTATCCCACATACCACCGCGGTTGTTTAAACAACCGCCCTAGTATATCTCTGGAAAATAATTTAAAAATGATGAATTATTTTGCAGATACAACAACCACCCTTGTATCTTCTTGCAATTTTTCAATTATAAATATTTGTGTGCCTTACCATCGCGGTTAGAGCAAAACCGCGATGGTATCTTCTGCAACGTTAATACAATTGCGGTTGTTGTGGACAACCGCGGTAATATGGTTGCACTTAATTTCAAAAATGTCATCGCGTTGTTTTCAATTGCGGTTCGCTCTTAACCACGATAATATCCTGCCGTGGAATGTGTTTTTTGTACTAGTGAATTTTTTCAAAGAATAGATAATTTGCTAAGGGTTAAGAGGGTTTAGTCACAACATTAATTCCTTTCCTAAAGGCAATTGGGATATCTAAATTTTATGCAAATAGTTCATCATAAGAAAGTTCATCGCAATTAGTAAAATTAGGATTTATAGATTCATATATATTTACCTTTGGTAATGGTACAGGATTAAACTCTTAAACATGAACAAATTCCATAATGGTCTTTTCTCTATGTGAAAATAAAGTAAAAAGCAAAGAGAGGTATAAGGTTAATCCCTTATGTATAATGAACACATATGGTTATATATTTATAAATTAAAAACATAGAAAACACATGGGATAAGCACGTTACATCTAACACTCCCCTCAAGTTGGTGCATATAAATTGTATTTACCAAGTTTGTTACAAATATAATCAATTCTAGGTCCCTGTAAAAATTTAGTGAAAATATATGTTAATTGATCATTTAAATTAAAAACTCAGTTTTGATGTCTCCAAATACAATTTTTTTCGAATATAATGATAATCAATCTCAATATGTTTGGTCATTTCATGAAAAATGATATTTGAGCTAATAAGAAAAGTAGCCGGATTATCACATATAAGTGCTATTTGAGTGATCTAGATCCTGCTTCTACACTAGATCTCGCCATACCATTTTATTTCTTACTCTTCCAAGAGATCAAACTATCACCAATAGAGGCACAATATTCAGAAGTGGATCTCCAATGAGAAGGAGATCCTGCCCAATCAACATCTGAGCAGCATACAAATTTAGTATGATTTTTGTGACCATATAGTAAGCATTTTCTAGGAGAACCTTTAATGTACTTCAATATATGAATGACTGCATTCCAATTATTTACACATGGGGAGTTAAGAAATTGATGAGTCAATAAGATAGTTCAATTTTTTCACCAATCTTCTGTACCTCAGGATCTGAGAGAAGCTCCCTCTGATAAGGTAGAAGTTTGGTATTAGGATCTATGTGTGTCATTAACCTAGTTTCCTCTAAAATATCCAATGCATACTTCCTTTGAGAGATAACAATACCATTTGGATTATGCTACCTCAATCCCCTAGAAAAATATATGAGGTTGCCAAGATCTTTGGTCTACAAGTGGTGATAAAGGTGTTGTTTTACTTATGAGATGTCATAGTGATCACTACTTGTAAGAACAATGTCATCAACATATACTATTAGATAAATACACCTATACTCAAGTGATGGTAAAAGACTGAATAATTTGCCTCACTACAATTCATACTAACTTATTGAACAACATTGCTAACATTTTCAAACTAGGCCTTAGGAGATTGTTTGAGGCCTTATAAAGAATTATGGACACGAAAAAGTGGGACCATAACCTATAGGTCCCAGGATCGGAACCTGACTTTGATACCATATGAAAATAAAGTAAAGAGTATATGATTAATCCCTTGTGTATAATGAACACAAATGGTTATGTATTTATAGATTGAAAGCAGCAAAATGCATGACCTAAGCCCATTACATCTAACACTCTATGGGTATATACCAAAATTTTCCCAAATTTTGTATAAACATGTTATCTAACTGATTCTACAGAACTGGAATATTGACCTGCATATTTAATTGCAATATTTTGATTTACCTATACTATTTCCCTCTCAACTAGTTCTTTTTTTAGTGGTATTCTTTTGATTTATTAGCTTTTTTAATTTATTGTCTAAAAAGTGTATTTGGGAATATAACAGGTTCATCATATTTCTTAAATCCTCTCCTTGAAGATAAGGAAGGATGGTTAAAATAGCTAAATTTCTCATTAAAAATGACATCTCTTGATACAATTTTTTTTTAAATGGTTAAAATAGCTAAATTTCTCATTAAAAGTGACATCTCTTTTGATATAAATTTTTTTTTTTTTGAAAAGATGGTGAAAACATTTATAAATTTTTTGTGTGACAAAATACCTTAAGAAAATACATTTAATTGCCCTTGGATCTAATTTTCCCATTTGTTATTTGTGAACATAGACAAGTGAAACATAGCCAAGTATTTTAAATAAAATAATAGGACTAGTAGGTAACTGTAAGTAAATAAAATAAATAAGATTAGTACATAACAGAAGATAAATAAAATAAAATAAATGGAATTTGTGCACAACCAGAGACAAATTAAAAAATAGAAATTGAAAAACATAAATAGTAATATAATATATAGTTTAAAGTTAATAAAAGGTTAATAAAACATATGTTTATTAATATTAATATAAAAAAAGGTTTAACTTCACTCCTCCCTCAGCCTTCATTAGAGATACATACTAAAAGTTGAGTTACAAATATTTTTAAAAGGTTTAAAATTCCCTTGCTTCAAATCCCCCTACTTTCTTCTTCTCTTTCTCTCTAACCCACTCACACCTATTTATACTAATATATTTTTAAAAAAATTTGTTGGACGTATCTCCTACAACAATTAATGTTGCAAGATATTTTTCACTACTTAAGCTTATCTCTTTAAAGAGACAAACTCTCACATCATATTCTTTTAATATTTTAATTGTTTCTTATTTTAATTGTTTTTTATTATTTTTTAAATATTTTTATCAATTATTATTATTTATTTTAAATATATTTTATAATAATTAACTTTTTTATTTGATATTTTTATTCTTATTACTTTTGCTTTTGTAATCTTCAGACTTTATTTATATAGAATACAAAATATTTTTAAAATGAAGATTTAATCATAGGAGTTAAAAAATTCAAATTTTAAAATAAAAATAAAATAATTAATATAGTTATTTAAAAATATGGATGTTATAGGAACGATGACATTTATCACGTTAGAGACTCACCACTTGAGTGATATTAAAATAATGAAATTTAATGAAATTTGAGTAAGACAAAAGTCATATAAATTATTTTTCCTCTTCTTTAGGAGTTTGGTTGCTCTAGCCACCATTTTGAAGCGAAAGAGAATCTTATCAATGCTCATGGCAAACCCCTGGCCAACGGACTAACCACTAAAGCCATGCCTAATATAATACATATTTATTATTTAATTGTTCGAAGATAATTACATAGTTGTTGTAAAAAAAATTCGTCTCATGTAATAAATGTAAAAATTTGAATGATTGTTAATGGTTGTTTTTTTTTTTAGAAAATTGGATCGTTAGTGTATATAAGGAGTCTTTATACAAATTTAAAATTAATTGGTAGTAAGTAAAAAGTTGTTATTTTGATATAAAAATAATTTGTGTATTTTGAGAGTAATGTTATATTTGAATTTATGGTTTAGTAAATATGATGAGAAAATGTTCATATTAATTTTTGTTATAAGTTGAATTAAATTTGACTATTTTGAGTGCATATAATTGTATTTAAAAAGTAAATAAATATCAAAATTAGAAAAATTCAAAAAAATAAATATTATGTAAATGGTAAATAGCATAATATAGAAGTTCATTATTATTATTACAATGTGAAATAATTTATTTATGTGACCCTATATGACAAGAAGGTCTTCTTCTTTGTCTCGTGGGTCTTATCTATTGTGATAGGGTGGTACTGGATCATTATCATCATCAACGTCATCATTGTGTGGTTGAATATCTGGTTGGGGTGTAAGCATTGTGAGCCGATAATATTGTGTGGATGACGATGGATGATATACAAATGGTGGAGTGAATGAGGTTGCGAACATATTTGGTAGAGGTAATGAAAAACTCAGTGCTTGAGAGGGGAACATGTTGTATGTAGATGGAACATCGTTTCTAAGATTTGGGGATATCCATGAATGTGGTTGGTGGAAGTGGAAGAAGACTAGAACAACTTGATTAAGCAAATGACTGCTCATGAAACTGTGCATGGAAAGAAGAAGACCAACATCTTGATGCGGAGGTTGAGGCTAAGTATCTTGTGGCATGTCTTACTGTAAGGAAAAAATTAGACAAGTGAAAATACACGGTTACTTCATCCTTTGACTCCTACTTAGGTGTTAGAGGTCAAGTCCAAATGAAAAAGAAATTAGATAGTGAAAAAAAAGTCTAAAAATCTCAAAACCTAAGTCTTAAAGATAAGTCTGAGGTGTGGGACGTAGGTGTTCCTTCCCACGAGGTCACTCAGAAGGAGGCGTTCTTGACTAAAAATTCTTTAAAACATTGTCTCCTTACTGAGCAACCTCCATACCTCTTATCGTGTAAAGGAAAACTCACGTGTGCACAGTTTGGTAAATTTGAATCCAAGGTTGTATCTCCACAAGTCGAAAAACTTTTAAAAGAGTTTGATGATGTATTTCCCGGTGATGGTCCTATGGGATTGCCACCCTTTCGGGGAATAAAACATCAAAGCGATTTCGTTTTGGGTGCTAGTCTGCCCAACAGACCGACATACAAAACGAATCCAAAGGAGACCAAAGAGATAGTCTCAGGTTTAGGAATTGTTAGACAAAGGTTGGGTTCAAAAGAGTCTTAGCTCGTGCATCGTGCCAGTTTTGTTGGTGCCCAAAAAGGATAGTAAATGGCGAATGTGTTGTGACTGTCGGACACTCAATAACATAACTATTAAATATAGGCACTCGATCCCTGGACTTGATGATATGATTGATGAGTTGCATGGGTCCACCGTGTTTTCTGAAATTTATCTAAAAAGCGGATATTACCAAATTAGAATCAAAGATGGTAATGAGTGAAAAATCGCTTTCAATACCAAATTTGGACTATATGAGAGGTTAGTAATACCTTTTGGGCTCACTAATGTACCTAGCACTTTTATGAGGCTTATGAATCATGTCCTTAGGGATTGTATAGGAAAATTTCTTGTAGTTTATTTTGATGACATTCTTGTATATAGTACTAGTGTAGAGTCTCATATACATCATGTTAGGGAAGTTTTGCTAGTTCTTAGGAAAAACTAACTTTTTGCAAATGTAGATGAATGCACCTTTTGTGTTGATAGTGTTGTCTTTCTAGGTTTCATTGTTATAAAAATGGGGTTCATGTGGACCCCTCAAAATAAAAGCCATCCAAGAGTGGCCCACCCCAAGAATGTAGAAGAAGTAAGGAGCTTTCACGGGTTAGCCAATTTTTGTAGAAGATTTGTGCCTAATTTCTCTAGTCTGGCTTCACCTCTCAATGACCTGGTGAAGAAAGATGTTACATTTCATTGGGACGAAAAACAAGAAAATTCCTTTTAAAGAATAAAGTTCTTGCTCACTAGTGCACCCATTTTAGCTCTACCTGATTTATATAAACCATTTGAGATAGAGTGTGATGCATCGGGGGTAGGCATAGGTGTTGTGTTTCTTCAGACTGGGCACCCCATTGTATATTTCAGTGAAAAATTACATGGTGCCACTCTTAATTATCCCACCTATGATAAAGAACTCTATGCTTTGGTAAGAGCTCTTCAAACTTGGGAACACTACCTTGTGTCCCAAGAATTCATTATTCATAGTGACCATGAGTCACTTAAATATTTGAAAGGTCAACATAAGTTAAATAAAAGACATGCAAAGTGGATGGAATTTTCAGAACAATTTCAGTATGTAATTAAATACAAGAAGGGCAGAACAAATATTGTGGCAGATGCATTGTCTATGAGACATGTATTATTTTCTAAATTAAGAGCCCATATTCTTGGATTTGATAACATAACTGAATTATACAATCAGGATCCTAAATTTTCATCTATCTTTGCCAAATGTCAACAAAAACCTCAGGGAGGTTACAATGTAAATCAAGGGTATCTCTTTAAAGAAGGCAAATTGTGTATACCCTTTGGTTCATATAGAAAGCTCCTTGTAAAAGAGTCACATGAAGGAGGTCATATGGGGCATTTTAGGGTAGAGAAAACTTTGTGCATATTGAGTACTGTTACAAATGCATCACTTGTTTACAAGAAAAATCTAGAGTCATGCCTCACGGTCTATATTCCTCATTACTTGTTGCTTGTGCTCCCTGGGAGCATATCAATATGGATTTTGTCCTTAGTCTACCTAGAACTCAAAGGGGTTTGATTCTATTTTTGTGGTTGTGGATTGTTTTAGTAAAATGACCTATTTTATTCCATGCCACAAAGTAGATGATGAAAGCAATATTTCTAAGCTCTTCTTGAGAGATGTGGTTAGACTTCAAGGTCTGCCCAAAACCATAGTGTCAGATAGAGACCCTAAGTTCATTAGTCATTTCTAGAGAACCCTTTGGGTAAGACTAGGGACTAAACTTATTTTTTCTACTTCATGTCATCCTCAAACAGACAGACAAACAAAAGTTGTTAATAGGTCTTTATCCACTATGTTGAGGGCTATATTGAAGGGTAATTTGCCTCATATTGAGTTTGCCTACAACAGAGTAGTTTATAAGACTACCTAGCTTTCACCATTTGAGGTTGTATATGGTTTTAACCCTTTCGCTCCAAAAGATTTAATACCTTTGTTCAATCCCACTGATTTTATCCTTAAAGAATGAGCATCAAGGGCTGATTTTGTGAAGAAATTGCATGAGAAGGTTAAAATCCAAATACAACAACAAAGTGAAAAATATGTTAGGCAAAACAATAAGGGTAAAAGAGAAATAATTTTTGAAGAGGGAGATTGGGTTTGGCTTCATTTGAGAAAAGACAAATTTCCAATCCATAGAAAGTCAAAACTCAATTCCCGTGGTGATGGACCTTTTCAAATACTAAAGAAAATTAATAACAATACTTATCAATTAGACCTGCCTGATGAATATGACATACACACTACATTTAATATGATGGATCTCATTCCTTTTGTAGGTAGTAATGATGAAGCTAGTGAAGAATCAAAGGCACTTGTACATATTAAAATGTTGATTGTTTTGAGCTTTAAGGACCATTTGAAACATTGTAAAAGTTAGCACATTAAGATTTCTTCCTGTAAATAAACCCTAGGTGTCTTAGGGTTTGTAAAGGCACCTAGCTTAGGATTTAGTACATGTCATGTGGCGTCTCCTCATTGGATGGAGAAGGAAGGTGCCTAGGGTTTTAAGTAAAGCTTGCTTCACACACTAACCCTAGTGTGTGATGCAAGCTAGGTTTCTAAACCTAACTTAGGTTACACACTACCCACCTAGCTTGCATGAGAAGTTACTAGTTCATCATCTTCTTCTATAAATAAGAGGTGTAGAGACCTCTCTTGTAAGCTTGATCACCATATTGAAGTGTTGCCAAAATTTGTTTAGCTTTCTATCAAGTTTCTCTCTTTGAGTTGCTTCTCTAAGAAGCTCTTGAAGAACCCCAGAAGGTTGGCCTCACCTCCTTCAACCTTGCCATATCATTCATTCCACCAAAAACGTTTCCTAAAAGCTAATGTAGCTTCTTCACCACATCTTCATCTCACGGTGCCTTGGACCTCTTCCTTGGAGCCACATGTTCATTGATTGGGTCAGTTGGAATGGTTGAGGAAACCCAAATTGTCGCATGACTCGATCAACTCGCTAAAGTTCAACGGTGGCAAAGCATATGACTAATAGGAGACACCTCGCCAACAATTAGGAGAGCGACATTGGCCTAATTGTATGGAGTCCAAAGGAACTACAAAAAGTATAAGGTGAATTGAAAAATTTGGGATAATGTTAAAAGTTTGATGTAAAATAAATAACCTCTTTTGGTTGTATGTTGTCGAGGTTTAGCCTGATTAAAATCACTCTATTGGTAAGTGGGTGTTATTTGTGCAACAGTGCATGTGACAACCTTTAAAAAATAAAACATAATTCTTATTAGGCGGGAAACATTTAGAAGAATTAAAATAAGAATTTGGCAGAATTTATTGTGTATGACTACTGTTACCTTTTGGCTAGTGGGTAACCAAGTCAACATCTATTTATGTTGTTGATAATGGTAGAAATGATGGAGATAAACATTTGATTTGGTCCCAAGCCCAACACTGAAGTAGAAGTATACATCCACCAATGTTGTCTTGGTTAAATTTGATGGTCTAGTGCATGGTAAAGAGATGCCAAGATAGTTGAACCCCAACTAAAATTTGAGGCGTTATTCAAATTAAATAATAACAACAAATACATTAAGTTCACTCTACTGGATGATGTGTCTGACATTAGCAAACTTCCAATTATTGATGAAATGTGTGTTCATGCATATTGAGCTACCACATCATCTGTTACATCCTCAAGAAGTTGTTGTAAGTATTGTTCAACCACGACAACTTGATTATGTTTCCTAAAATCACATTTTCAAGAGGTGTGGCACCAAGGAGGTGTTGGTAGGAAGACACCAAATCACTACTCGTGAATCCAATAATAGCTTCACCATCAATTGGAAGACCCAATTGCAAGGCGACATCCTCTAAGGTGATTGTAGTTTTTATAAGCAAAAGATAGAAAGTGTGTAATTTCGATCTCCACCTCTCTACTAGTGTTGTAACGAGATGGTGATCTATAACGATAGGATGTGTCTAAAGCTCGATAGATCCATTATAAGTTTGGCATGTGAGTGAACTAAGTTTGCATGCTTGGTCACTCATATAGCATGTCGTCATGAACGTAGCAGTCATTTATTTTTCCACATTAACTTAGTGACATGTTTATTTTGTAGACGTAATAGCGACGTATTAAAAGAAAATTTGTCATTATAAGTTATTGCTATAAATAACCTAAAGAATATGTATATTTAGTACTACAATTGAAATAAATAAATAAAATATTGTATTAACAATTACATATTAAAAAATTTAATACACGTACGTCAATAAATAATTAGTTTATATTAAATTGTCATAATCCACATAATTTTAGTACATTATAATTTAATCATAAATTAGTATTAAATTCGTATATTAACAAGACACGGTAATTTAAAAAACAAAAATTGCTATTATCGTACACGAATAACACATTGTCATTAAAATAATTCAAAAATACCGAATAACTTTCAACAGTTAGAGTTGGATTAGAACAACTTCTTCCTAGATTTTGAAAAACTTTCAACATTTTTCCCTATCGATTGTATCACTTTGTTGGTGCACGGGTTAATTCCATTTTCTTTTACTTTTACTTTTCTAAAATAGTTATATATATATATATATATATATATATATATATATATATATATATATATATATATATATATATATAAGAAATAATACGTATAATTTACAGTGGGTCACTTACGAAAGTTATGAAAGTTGGTGGTGTGAAGTAACTAAACATTAAGATGTTAACATATTTTTTCTGTACTGAAAGAAAGCATTGGAATAAAAACCGAATTAGTGTTATTCCTCTTCTAATAAAAATAAACTGCATATACACTATAGCTACGATTCTTTTCGTAATAGTGCATTAAGTGAGTTTTAAAACAGCACAGGATATACATATATTAATAACACAGGGTTATTCAAAAAAAAAAATTCTTACTTTCAATTATTTCAAACAGATTTAAGAGAAAATCTCACAAAAATTTGACACGGTTATTAAAAAAATTAACTTTGATATAATAACACACGTTTTCATTTAATTTGAAGAATGAAATTTAAAAACATGCACCCTACAGTAAGCCAAAAGCAGTACATGCATTTGTACAGGAAGCCAAACGTTTAAAACGCAACCATAGTCGAACACATGACCTCTATTATGCAATTGCATTCTCACATGAACAAATGAAACATGAAACCAATACTGGTTAAACCCACAGTCAATATTGTCTTAAACCAAACCAGTAGAAGCAGCAGTAACAACCTTGCCTTAGACGTGAGGTTTCAAACCAATTTCATGTGCGTGAGGTCTACTTTGCTTGAGGGTTACTGTGTCTGAGGTCTGTGCTGGAGGTGTGTTTGCTGCCACAAAGGTTCACTGCAACCACAGACTTAAAGTGAAAGAATGAAAGCACTGTCGCTAGAAAGAAATTGAAGCTTTGTGTGAATTGGAGACGTTGGGAGTGCTTTAAATAATAAAAAAAGTTGCACAATTTGGTCAATGCTCTCTACTTGCAATGTACTATTCATTGGGTAAGTGATAGAGCATATGCAAGTTTCTTCACAGTACTTATTCAAACCCTAAAATGAAGGATAAAGTGGGGACCAGTACACTGCAAAAAGGAAATTGCGTTTCTCACACACGATTTCCACAGTGTTTAAATCGTGTTCATGGTCATGGTTTTTGTTATGTAGAAATTGTGGCCCATGAACACAATTTGTATTAGAGATTCCTTTCCCCAGGACGTGATTCTCACATACATTTAGGGCGTACAAGCACATGTTTGTATAAAGTTTTTCTTCTTTTTTATGTAGTGATACCCCACGCTCAAAATTATATTGTTGTATTATTATATTGTTGTATTATATTGTCAATGTGAACCGTGTTTATATATTTGGAGGTTGCCATTCAAAATTTCATACACATTGTTCAGTTAACAACCGATACAAGCTATATTCTAAATTTTCAGTGACATTCGGTAACCAATTTAGGATGGATTCTTGGGAGGTCGGAGGAAGTTCATCTATAATTCATGATGAACCATTCATCACAAATATTATAGATGATTTTAGTGAAGACAGTGACTACAAAGAATTACAATCAGATTAATCCAATTTGAACAATTTTTCTACACAACAACCTCATTCATTTAGTCGAACAATAGAAAATATTCAGTTTGATCTCAAAGAATACATGTATATCCTAGTAAAGATGTTATTGTCATTGTCATCAAACAATATCATATTGATTAGGGATATAAGTTTATAGTAATAAAGCCCAAGACAGACAAATACATTGCACAGTCACTACAAGAAAATCTATAAATAACGTTGGTCAAAAAATCCACACAAACAATGAAAAAGGACACAAAATCATCGACTATGCGTCGGCTAATAGTCATTGCTAATATACTGGAAGCTATTGCGTGGGTCAGAAATCTGATGAATATTGCGTGGGCTAAACACACACAAAGCCGACACAAAGATAGACAAAATTGTGTCGGTTGAGTCAACTGTAAAAGTGGATTAATATTTTATTTAATTATTTGTGTCGGTTCAACCGACGAAAAAATAGTCTCTTAAAGTGGTTCCAGCCGTGGCAAAAGCCGACACAAATTATATTTTAAATTTTTTTTTATATTCTTATTGGATCTGATAGTGAAAAAAAATAGTTTTGCACATAAATCTTACTTAAACTATTTGTTCCCGTGCAATTCAATAAACACTTTCTCAGTAATAAAAATAATATGTAACAAATATAATTTTAAATCTAAAATAATATATTAGAGTAACTACTTTAATAAAGTATGCAATTACATGAATGAAAGATTTAATATACAAATATTTATAATATTTAACTCGAACCCAAAATATACAACATGTTTTGTAGTTAAACCAAAAAAAAAGTTCTCCATACATTTCCAAATCGTCAAGTAGATGTGCCTGTGAGAATAGAAAAGTATTTCAATAAATAAAACATTAAATATATTAATAAAAGTTCTAAGTAAGAAAACTTACATTTTAGAATTAACTTTAAGGAAGTGGCTGGTCATCAAAGTCATGAGCATAGTCGAGGTAGACTTGACTGGTACTAGTGGAAGTAAAGGCACGTTGTTGTTCTATCATCATGGCAAGCTGGTCTTGCATCATCTTTAAGGTGTGCTCCAGATATGAAGCCCTTTCATTAGCCTGTTGAATGTCTTGAGTCGCCTTCATAGCTGCTTCCTCTACTTCTTGTTGGCATGAAAACGATCATTTTTAGGCGACTGATGACAATGTGATGTGGAGGAAGCAAACAAGGAGGACCGAGTAAGGGAGGACACTCCTTGACGAACATTAAGAGTCAAGTCTGCTATGCCATACATTCGACCTCTACTTTTTCCTCCTGCAACCTCCTTCCCAGCTTGAAGCTTTGTTGTAGCATCTAAGACCTCAATAGTTAAACGTTCATAACTGCCACCTTGTATGGCCTTTAACTGCTCCTGGTAGTTTTCCTACACTTTGATTAGGAGATAGAAATGTTAGAAAAATTAAATGAAGAAATAAAGTAATTAAGAAAAAATGAAGTAAATAACTTACATAAGTCTCACGAGCTCTAGTATCAACCCAATCACCGTTCTTGTTGGTGTGGGCGGCCATAAAGAGTTCATCGGGTTCAACCGGACGACCATATTTACGTTCGTAGTAAAAGTTGTATAATAGAATTTATGTGTTAAAAAAGTAAATTGAGTAGATTATACTAAGTGATCAAGACTACTTACCAAGCCCAATGCAACATCTAAATGAGATTTATTGCCTGTTGAATGCAATGTTCCACTCCGAATTGATGACTGATTAATTTTGTTCTGGGATGACTTTTTTTTGAACTTTTGGGTATCGCAATAGTTCAGAAGTTCACCCCATGCTTGTTCACCGATCCATGTAGGTCAGAAGCCCTTTGTCCAGGCTTTGGTCTAACATGTCACAGTCGTTTTCTGACTTTGGACACGAAGAACTTTCTAATCTGCCACTCATCCTAAGGAGCTCAAGTCACTCTAACCTGCAAAAATGAAGAATCAATATGTTAATATCATAAAACTGAAAAGTAATTTATTTGTATGATATTATAATCAATAATTAAAATTACATTAAAATCAGTCCACCATTTCAGTTGGTCATCCTCAGTCATGGCATCATAATGATGATAAGGCCCCCTAAATTAGGACCGAATGCAGTGACTAATAGCCTCAACGACATAATGGTTAGGTGTCCAACTAAAAAGCATATAAGTAAATTGTCAAGCATTAATTGTAAACACAAGTATAATACAATATAAATACATCAAGACTTACCCTTTACCAAGAGGTTGGATGATAAACCTTCTATTTGGGACACGCTGCACCCCCTCAGTAGGGAGGTCATGGTCCGGAGCAGGTGTTGAGGTATGAGCTAGATCAGCATCATGGGGATGCTCTGATCAATCAGGCTCTGATAGACCAAGAGTGGTGTGGGCAGAGGGAGAAAGTGGGGGTTAGACTGTGGGAGCAGACATAAGTTGGATTGAGAGAGCTACTGTAGTGTGGTGTGGAAGATTTGTAGGGATGGGATGAATAAAAGAGTAAGGCGAGGGCTGCACTAGAACACTCTAAGTCTGGTGGAGTGGCGTGGTTATACTGTATTGTGGATTAGATGACGATTGAACCATGGGACCAAATGTGTGTGAGAGTGGTGGATAGGATGTAGCAGCATAAGAGATTGGCTCGGGTATAAAAGAAGGGTATGGTAGTAGAGGGGTGATAAAGTGGAGGGATTGTAAGTATAGCGAAAATGCTGATGGGTTGAGGAGGAGTGGGTGGACGAAGACGGACTAGAGGATGGGGTGGATGAAGATGGGATAGTGGAAGATGGATTGGAAGAATGATGCAAAACATGGAAAGTCCCACCATGAGACCCTACTGACATACCAGAGTAAGGAATGTTTCGTAAGTCTATAGCAAGTTGACCATGCATAGACTGGGAACTCCACGCCTAGGCTGGCCACGTCTTATGATGGAACTATCTCTCCCTCTAGTCCTAACCATTTTTCCTAAAACAAAAATTACCATAAGATGTGTAAATAATTATGTATCGATAATATGTTGATCGAAACATACTATATATTAAGTAATATATGTCAATCATCATTATTATCAAACTGTAAACGGTCTTGATCATTGTTGACGTTTTCTTTGTCATCTTTATTTGAGAGGTCTTGATCACTTTGATCAAGTGGTTCAATAAGTACTTCAACAACAAAGGTTTTAGCTAAGCCTTGTAAATGTTCAATTCTTATAACTGGTAAGACATTAGGGATCTCGTTAGCTTGATATGGTAATTCATCTTCCATTTTCTCAACTTGAACATGTCCTCTGGGTTTTGTTCTGATTGCGACACACCAGCCACGAAGGTTCTTACATATGGTTGGATAAGTCACATAATAAACTTGTATGGCTTTTTGTGGAAGGGTGAACAGATCATAAGGAGCATATATTCCATTTAACTTGATCTCAAGAATATTATATTGCGAAAGAAATCTGGTCCCAACATCAAAAGTAGGATCAAACCATTCGTAAAAAAAGAGTGGGCTCTTCTTAGTGAGGCCAACATACTCGAATTCAAAAATATTGAAAACGTATTTGGCTGAGTTCAAGAGGGGAGTGAATTGAACTTTAAAATATTGTTTACGTTTAAAACACTTAAAACAGTTTTAGCAAAAAGAAAACCTTTAATAAATCTCAAAGAGTAAAGATATAAGGTGCAGTAAAGAAATAAATCGATTTCAGGCACGAATGAATCAATTTATTTTACTGGCAGAGAGCAATTTACACAATACTCACAAAAATGACAGTTCTCACGGCACCTTATGCAAACCAATTTAATACAATTTTTTAGAGTAATGTTCCACTAAGAATATATCACACAAAGTAACCAACAAATTACAATGCAAGAAGACAAATGCTCAAGTTGGAAAGTTTATGATACTAAGACATATCTGAATCAATACCAACCAAGAATATTAAGTCCAATGCAATTATATCAAACACAATAGTTCTGCAGTGACTCAATATAAAGATGATCAATGCCAAATATTCACAATCACTTCAATAGTATCACACCAGCCGACCAAAGACAGTTTTACAAATCAATATTGAGATACTTATGTTGAATTTCAAAAATTAAGAAGAATTAACACTACTACTATCAAGATCATATTGGACAACCACCAAGATTGAAAACAGATATTGAAATTCAATTACTACAATAATAGCAAATCTACAAATTATTCAGAATTCAATTGGAACAAACCAGTTGTGATTTGGAATAAAAAACAAGGACACAATCTCAGCAGAAGGATCACAAAATAGTTCGCAATTTGAAGTTTTAGTATAATATCACAAAATCAGAAGCACAATCTAGTTGCAGTGATGTTACAGACCCTTGTGAAGGCAAAGTTAAACCCAATTCAAATCACAAAAAAACAAACCCAATGAGCAGTATAGCAATTAAACCAGTTTTGTTTTAGATTATCAAGAACCAATTCAATTACCAATTAATTCAGTGGGTAGCGCAAGAACAAATCAAGATAAAGGAAGAAAGGTCAAGAAAATAGAACACAATCAATTATACTGGTTCACCCTTCCTCAAGGACTACGTCCAGTCTCCTTTGCCCCTCAAGCAAAGAAAGTTCTACTAAATTCAATCAATTGTTCAAATACAATCAATTACACAATTCCTACTCCCTGTAAGAATCAAAACTCACCAAATTGATAGACTACTCCTTACAGTCCCCACTCATTTCAGCAAACACACACAAGGCTAATACCTATAGCCTAAGACAATACAATATTTCAGGTGTTTTTCAGATTTACAATCAATCAACACAGATCTTGATGCAGAAAGGGATCAAGAATGGTTAAGAAAAGACTTCCTGATTGGCGCGCAGAAGAGGCCTTTGCACAGTGATGAAAAACTCCAATGGTACAATGTTAGTCAAGAGTTATTCTTCAAGAAAAAGCCCCAATTGAGTTTGATCAAGAAATTCTCAATTGCCCAAAAGTGTTTTTCACAGTATTCTCAAGAATTGATTCTCAATTTTTGTTTTTCAGTAAGTGGCGCATGTTAGAAACCTTGATGTTTTCATAAAAGAAAAGCCCCAATTCTGTTTTTCAAAAACAGTTATTTCAGTTCTGCTAAGCATGAATAAATCGATGTCATGTATACTGGAATCGATTTATTTTTGTCCAGTGCAGTGTATTTCAAACCAGTTTGAACCAAAACTTAGCTAACTCATTTTGATTAGATTTTTAATCACTCTTTGTCAATCAAGCTCACACTCACTCACACTAGACCAAAGCCTAAATCTCCTCGAATTGCTTGCTTGGTTTGTCTTGCTTGGCTTCACCAAATCTTTAGTCTTGTGAGAGTACTAACAAATATGATCAATAATGTTGTAAAAGTCATCTTCTCCTCCGTCAGAGACACCTTTGACATACAAGCCACAATTGGTTGTTTTCTTTTTATCACTCCAAGCCTTTGTATGAAACTTATATCCACTAACGAAGTAGATGTTCCATAATGTTGTCTTCGAATTTGGTCCCCAAGCTAGTGTCATCAAGTTACCTTATCTCAATTTTTTTTTCATCATGAACCTATGTTGTAGTGATAGAAAAACATTAGAATGATGTTTTAGGTTTAGGGTTTAATTAAAAACAAGTATGGATTGACATTACACTTACATAGCTCTTGAACCATTCAGGAAAATGGTTGTGTATAACTATAGATGCCTCATCATCATTGATAGAGTGAACTTGTAAGAACAATCTTCAAAAAAACATTGAAGCAGTCAACAAAGTACATACTGTATTATAATTGAGTTTAAATTATGTGCAATTAAACTTACTTAAGTATTGGTTTGACCTCGTTACAATTAAACTTACAATAAGTGGTGAGTTCCAAACAACACTCAATTTATAACTTTCAGTGAAATATACATAATAAAAAACCGATTGAAAATTGAATGTAATATGTGTTATCACATGAACCACATAAAAATTATTATGTAAATCTTTTTATCCCTTGTGTTTATTCATTTCATATTATCACATTCCACCAACAAAAGAATGAGAATTTTACTAACAATTATCAAATAATATTTTTTTGAGAATTTCAAAATTTTAAAACCAAATCAAGCCCTGTCTTCAAGTGTGTTTGACATATTTTCATAATATATTAAATTATAAATTTTTACACGATTACACCAATATAAAAATACTAGTTAAAGAAATGAATGGAGTAAGTTAATTAAGAATAATATTACATCAAAATAAATATTAAAAATAAATTTAAACAAATAATCTAAATTATATAAATAAATAACTACTATGTGTTAAAGATTATATAATACATATTTAAATTTAAAGACAGAATAAATAAAATAATCTATGAAAAAAATATAACATAATAGATTACATCGTCTCAACCTTCAATTATAGAAAATAAATGAACTATTTACTGTAAGTCCGGTTATAAATGCCATTGTTAAAATAATTTAATTACTACATTGTCTTTATTTTGCATGGAAATAGAAAAAGTAAATTCAATAGAAGAAATTTAATGTAGCAAAAACAATTTACGCTCAATTTACAAGATTTCTTTTTGTCTATACTTCTTTACTTTATTAATATATAGAGATAAATACGAAAAAAAAACAGGTATATATTTTATATGATAAAAGTGTATTAATTCATCTACAACAAACATACAAAAATATTAAATTAGAAACATTGGTGAAAGTTTTTATCCACACAACTTTTCAAAGATTTCCAAAAAACCATTATTTTTATTTATAAAATTAATTATTAATATGTTATTTTTTTTTTCTTACTCGAGGATTTCTAATCGATAACCTATCCTTCCACCTTTTGTTTCTTACATTAAGTCAACTTTATATCTCCCTATTTCTTCTCAACATTATTTAAAAGAAAAATAAAAATACCGTATTGACGGTATTTTAAAAAACTAATTAAAGACAATGAAGTATGTTCCGTCAATCATTTCTATTTTAAAAAATTCAAATATTTTTTTCTTTTCAAATATATATTTTATATTTTGGCTAGAAAAAAACAAAGAATCTATTGACCCTATCGTGATGTGGTGGTGGCGTAAACCCGATATTCGGCGAAGATGCGGCAGAGATACCCAGCGAAACCGACAGAAAATAAATAAAAGGGTGTGTTTAATTTGATGAAGTTTGGTAAAGTAGAATAGAAGCTGAACCACCAACGAACCCACCCCAAACCCTCCTTCCAGAACTTTCATGTCCATCTTGCCCTCACAAACCCAAGCGTCATCTTCGTCCTCTTCCACTGCGCCATCTCCTAACCCTAATCCCCAACATGGCATCGGAATCCCTCTCCCTCAACAACCCTTCCCTTATCTATCACCCCCACTCCACCACGCTCTCGGATCTCTCCAGATCTCCGATATCCCAGGTTCGTGCTTCGATCGCTCCCGTTCCCCTTAAATTCTACTTTCGTTGACACGATGATTGGTCACTGCTTGTGTAAAATTGTGGTGTTTTTGTTTTATTTTGTTTGGGAATTGAATGGTCAAGGGGCTAGAGGGGAGGGGTGGTTAATTTTTGGATATTGAGTTTTGTGTGGCGATTGGTTTTGGATATTGAGAGTTTTATAGTTGGAGAGTGTGGTTTTGGATGTTTAATTTTTTGTTTGTTTGTTTGATTGGTGCTGCTTGATTAACTGTCAAGTGCTTCAATGTTGTTCTTAGGTTCATCGACTCAAGCTGCTGAAGATTCTGGTGGATCTTCCGAAAAGGTATTTTGCTTCTGATTATCTAGGATTGGTTTATGGAAGCTTATGGCCTGATGGAAGTGTAGAACTGTTTTTTTTTTTTTTTTTTTTTTTGTATTTGGGTATCTGTTGGTTACTGTTTTGTTCCTTGTCTGGCTTTTAGGTGACAGAATTAGGGTCTCCAAGTGGAGTGATGGTTTCACCTCAGCAAAACTCTAGAACACGTTCTAGGATTCAAGGAGGAAGACGGGCAGGAATGGTTTCTTCTCATAGAAACCAACAAGCTCCTGGGTCTGTGAGTTCTCATGGAAGTACCCCTTTGGCAGGGAGAAAAGCTCAGACTGTGAACGGAAATTACTTGCTGAATTTTCAATATGACCCAATATCCCGTTCTCAACCACGGGGTCCCCCTCCTCCCTCTGCAGTAAGAAGGCATGGGAAAAGGAAGCCGTACAACAAAGATTTGTTTTTGCAGGCAAATTACAAGTTCATGGTGTTAGATTCGGGAAATTATTCTCCTGAGTCGATGGATCCCGATAAAATGTTGCAGTGGGAAGATATTATATGTGTGACATATTTGACCCCCTTTTCAGTTCAGTGTCCAATTTGTTTGGAGTATCCACTGTGTCCGCAGATAACATCATGTGGACATATTTTCTGTTTCCCATGTATTCTACAGTACTTAATGATGGGTGAAGAGGATCACAAAGGCGATATCTGGAAAAGGTGTCCCTTGTGCTTTGTGATGACATCTGTCAAGGATTTATATACAGTTCACATCACAAATGTTAAACAATATCAAGTAGGAGATAATGTTGAGTTCACCTTTTTAACTCGGAAAAAGGATTCATTTACTTTGTCAAATAAAAATAAACAAGAGACAAATATCACATCATGTGGTGATGGACATTTCTGTGATCTTTTTTCTAAGTTTACTCTTACATCAGATGTAGATCTCTCAGTGAGGCATTCAATATCAGATCTAGATGGTTGGCTGGCCAGAGCAGATTCTGGTCTTGTTGATGACCTGGAGAAGCTTCCATATGTTTGTGCTGCAATGCAGCAACTGGAACAGAGGAAGAGGTATTGGAATGAGCAAAAGTCTAATGACAGTGAAAATTCTAAGCCTATTGATCATGGACATCAGATACCATCCATGGCTACAAATTCTATGGATACTGATGATGAAAACTGTTCTAATGGGTCAAGAACTTCCTCTACTGATTACCATGACCAAATTAAGGTTACGATGCTGGATAAGTCAACTGCTGGAGCTTGTTCAGATCAAACTTTGAATGTGGAGAAAGAATTAATAGAGCAACAAATGAATTTATGTTCTTCATATGAGGAGAAGAATAGTATTCAAAGGCCTGCAGATGATGGTGTTGTTGAAGAAGTGAAGGGAAATGATTCATACAGTTTCTACCAGGTAACTAATGACAGTTGGTTTTAGTTGTGTTCTGTATCCGATGTTTCTAGCTTCACAACTTTCTATTGGATACAGCAAACATGTCTATAAAGTATGAACTGATTTATTCATATTGAAATCATGTGGAACAATTCGATATTATGTAGGTTCTTTTGGTAGGAAGGAAAGAAATAGTTGAGAAATAGTGTGGATGGAAATAGGGAAGGTGAATGGAAATAGGTGAGAAATTAAGTGGAAATACAGGTGTTTGATTTTAAAGAAAAAAAGAAGTAAATAGATTAGTGGAAATAGGCGGGAAATAGAGTTGAAATAACTGGGTTTTCTCTAATATCTTTTTTATTTCTTTCCTCCCCCATTTTCTCATTACCAAATGCACCCCTTTTTATTTCCCACCAATTTCTTTTCTCTGCAGTCTATTTCTCCTCACCAAACAAAGGGGTAGTAAGACATTTTCTGAAACATTTTTGCTTTGAAAGTGGTGGGCTTCACTGAAGACAGATTAGGATTATAAGGATTTGTGAAGATGGATGAAGACATTAACTATATTACTGTTTTGTACCGAAGCTTTGGAAGTTCTGATGCCTGTTTAGTTGGATGGCAGAATCAATTCCTCCCACTTTGGCATACATGTTTCATTTAAACTTGAGATTTAGGGTGTGTTTGTGTAGACAACTTAATTAAGAACTTCTTAAATAAATGCTTATCATCTAAGCATGTATGCATAAGTTGTTCCATAATTAACAAGGAAATAAGCTTAATTAATTTTTATAAAGTTCTAGTCTCTTTTTATAAGTAATCTTAGAGAGGTTATTGAAATAAGCTGAAAGCAACTTATGGACATGTGATAAGTTATTTTCATAAGCTTTGCTAGACTCTTACATATGTGTTTGTCATAATATATTCTCTATAAATATGTTATTTCTTAGAGGGAATGGAATAAAATGTGAAGGTTTAGGGTAAAATGGAAAGGAGGAAGATGGAATGAAGAGAAGTTGGGCAGTAAGGTTTCAATGTTAAGATCCATATGGCCCATATGAGTGCTTTTTAATTAGCTCAAATTATGGGTGAGATTAAAATGAACCCCTTGTTTGTTATCCAACAAGTTGGTGGGGAACAGTAAGAGTTTTCACAAATTAATCTTCTACTATAAAGCTCTCAAGGAAATCAAAATGAGTATCTGTTGAAGGAAGCAACTTGTGATAGGATTCTGTAGAATGTGGCCACTGTTTCCTACTCAAAGGCATAGTTATTCATAAAGCCTAATTTATAAATTGAAAAATTTAGCTGCTTTTGATTCTATACGTGATTAGGGCATCACTGATTTTGGTGCTCTTCATTGTGACCTAAAGATGTATATTTTCCATGGTTGTCGGTTATAGTTATTGTGCTGGCTTGGTTGCTTTACTTGCAACATGTTGACCTTGATCTTTAATTTTCTATTGATATCAAATTTTGTCTACCTATCTATCCTATACCCCTTTATTTCTTGGACTCTCATAGTTGCTATGAGGAATTGCTGTTTTTAGTTTCATTGAGCAATTCCTGAATGCTTTATGCCTGAAACCAGCTTTAATGATGGCATCTGGATGTTACATGCTCTTGCTTGTTTCAGGCTGCTGATGGTCAGCATCTAATTCTTCATCCTCTGAACATGAAGTGTTTGCTCCACCATTATGGGAGCTATGATATGCTTCCACACAGGTTTGGACAAAATCAAATTATAATTCTCCTATGTGCCTAGAAAATAAGTAGAAAAATGTGTGGTTGGTATGTGAGCTTAAGATAATATGATATTGGCATAATGTGGAACTTTTATCATTTATAAGAGCATTAAATTGAATCGTGAAGTCTCAATTTTGGTTTATGTTTATATGCACCTTACAACAAGGACTTCTAGTCATGCTAATATTATTTACATAAGGACTACTGTTCCAAAACAAAATGAATACCACCCAAACTACAAAGATTTCACCATTATACTATCCATGACATTCTTATTACATGTACCATTGATTTCAAAACAGAGTTGAACCTTAGCTATAGATTATAAAGATTACATTCAATTATAATGAAGTTTGGCTTGTAATTTCTGCTACACAGAAACACATTACATTATAGGATCTGTTAGAGATATAGTTTGATTATGTTATAGATATGGTTTTTTTACATTAAATAGGGAGCTATGATATGATTATCTAACCAAATTCAACAAAAATACACAACACATGAAATTCATTATATCCTGCAGATTTCTATCTTGACAAGATACTAGAGTGGTACCATCCTCCATGACCTGATTTTCCTCTAATCGTTTCAGATTGAAAACAAGAGCCTAAAGAAAAAGGGAACTTAAATCTGTGCTTTCCCTATGGGTTCTGTTGAAGATCTCACGTTGACTAGAGCATGACCAAATTATAACATATAATTGAGGTTCAAATCTCTCCTTACAAGTTGATTGTGTGGAGTTGATTTAGGCATACCCACTTACTAAGGTGCTATCATATCCATTTAGAGCCTTTCTTAGCTAGTTGTTGGGTCTATCGTGTCTGATATATGGGTTCTGTTGAAGATCTCACATTGACTAGAGTATGACCAAATTATAACATTTAACTGGGTTGCAAACCTTTCCTTTCAAATTGATTGTGTGGAGTTGATTTAGGCATACCCACTTACTGAGATGCTATCATATCCATTTAGAGCCTTTCCTAGCAAGGTGTTGAGTCTACTGTGTCACCCGCTATCATACTCTTCCTTTATTCCCAAGCTCAATGTCTTTGGCATGAACACTCAATGTCCTCAACGTGAGGGGGTTATGTTGGAGATCCACATCAGCTAGAAATATGACCAAATTATAGTACATAAGTGAGTGCAAACCTTGTTTTACCAAGTCAATTTTACGAGGTTGAATTAGACTTAAATTTCAGTTTCTTAAGAAAAGAAAAACTAGATAGTGGCTTTATATCAATACTTACTTTAGTTAGCAGATCTATTTACAAAAGGACTTCTCATTGAATGATTTAATGATCTCACATGAAAGTTGGGAATGATAGATATTCATTCACCAACTTGAGAGGGATTGTCGATTTGGGAGAAAATATAGTTGATAAGCTACGATAGGATATTGTGTTTAATGATAATTGTGCTATATTAGAAGTTGTTAGAAGATTCTAGAGATTTATTTGTAATTATTACTTTAGGGTCAGAGTTATGTATATCTAGAGGTTGATGGGCTATTTCGGAGTATTAATTCAATAGAATCTTTTCTCATTCAGTTTAATCCTTTTCAAGTTTGAGCATATACTATGACAACCAGGCAGCTGTATACATTGTTTACAATCTTGTACTCTATGAGAGAACCAAATATATAGACATGATTGTCATTTTGTTCAGAAGAAGTTGTTGATCAAAGAAATTTGCTTGAAATTTGTCAACTGTAATGATCAACTCACATATAATTTGACTAAGTGCTTGAGAGGACGTTGAATTCAATTTATAGGTTCCAAGCTTGTTATATATAAACTGTACCCTCCAGCTTGAGGGGGAGCACCAGAATTGTTTGTGTAAGAGAGTTAACTTGTTAGAATTGGTTAAGATATCTTTTGTATTTCCTATTTGACATCTATGTGTAGATCGTTATATATTTTTATTTCACTTCGTATGCAAGTTCCTTATTAATGAATGAATCAGCCAAGAGAGAATTGAACTCTCTTAGACATTTTTCATATTTTCCAGTTTCAAGTATATGATATGATTTGATACGGAAATATCTTACCAAATATTTCTCATTATCAGATCTTGATTTTGTTCCTTATTATCATATCTCTTTTTCGATATGAATAGAAATACTCGTGTGTACACCCATGAAATTCATTAGATTCCTTAGTTTCTCTCTTCTCAACATGGTACTAGGACAGTACCATCCCACGTGACATGTTTTGTTGCTAATCGTTTCAACAAGATCACTGGGAAACACAATGAGAAGTTACACCAACAATATGGGCAGTTTTAATGGACTAATCACTGTTGGGCTCCATCAAAGACCGAATTTTCAGTAGATGTTGCCTTAATCTTTATCCATTTCATCAGTAATGTCAATGGCTATAATAGTAGTGGTACAAGTTGTCTTTTCACAATGTATGGGTTTAAGGATATGAGTTGATGTTTAGGATGTTTGTGTATATTTATGGTTGATGTCTTCGTCTTCAATTAACATATTTCTACTTGGAGTAGCATCAGTGAACAACCAAGCATTAAATTCTCTTTTACCAAACTCTGCTCATTTCAGATTAAACGGAAGGATTCTACAATTGGAGACAGTTACTCAGTCTGAGGCCATGAGGAGGCGATATCGATTCTTAAGTCACTTTCCATTAACCACAACATTTCAGGTACCTGTTCAAAAAGTTTTATTGTTCCAAGATATATATTTGATGATTTATAATAGGTGTGTACTAATTTTACAGCTTTGTGAAGTTGATTTGAGTGAGTTGTTACCTCCTGAAGCGCTGGCTCCCTTTATGGATGAAATAAAGAAACGTGCAAGTCAAAGGAAGCAACTTGCGAAAAAGGTATCAATGTAGCCCATCATATTTTATGTATGCAGATTTCCTTAAGTTTTAAAAGATTTCAAATAACCCTTGAATCACATTGTCCCTTAACATGTTTATAAAACATGATAGTTATGGAAAGGAATTTCTCTCGGAAAGCTAATATTTTATCAACCTTTTCCTTTCATTATTTATTTCATTTGTAAGTCTTCTTGTCTGGTGTGCAAGTAGTGGAGATTGCATGTTAAGCAAATCTTCTATGGGTTGGGTGAGGCTTAGCTTTAGGATTGTACAAACATATCTTTTAGGTTTTTGAATCTAGAGCCCCTTTTTAGATTACACTTAAACGTAGGTTCTGTAACTTCTTTATGGTACTAAAACAATGCCACAGCCTTCTAATTGCAAGTCAATGCTGGCTGTTTTGCCCGCCGTTGGTATTTTGATTTGTTTTTTTGTTATCATCATATGCCTATTATTCAAATTCCATATATCTTGTTTTGTTCTCGAAATGTTGGAATGTGCTTTCCCATGTTATATTTTTGTTTTTAGGAACGGAAGGAAAAAATGAGGGCTGAAGCTACAGATTCTTATTCCCTTCCCATATTATTAAGTAGTCGGTTTACATCTCATGATGATACTCCAACATTCTCCATGGATGACTTCGAAGGTAATCTGCTTTTTGGTTGTTAGAATAAAAGTTCTGCTGTTATTTATTAACAATCCCTCAATACAGTAATTTTTATTGAGGTAGTTCCACAATGGGAACAATAACAGGGCTTGAACATATAAATAAAAGATAAGGAAAGAATAAACCAGGAGATACTCCCATGAGTCAGACATGCTGAAGTAACAGTAGATAATACTTAGATTCAGTTCCTTAACTCCTATTGTCAGTTTTGTATTTTACCCTGGTGATCTGTGCTGACCTTTAATGCAAACCTTAATTGTGTGGTTTATTGTAGTGAAACCCCTATTTTAATTGGAACAACGCCAAAAACCTAAGAAATTGCGTTTAATTATTGTCTACTGTGGATGCATCTTTCCCCTCCATCTTCGTACTGCCGATGTTTGCACCAAACCCATCTCTACTGATATGACATCCTCCTGACTCTTTCCAACAGTTTCCTTTAAATTCTCCACTTAGTGGTTCTGCTTGTCTTTACCAACTTAACCCTGTCCTGTCATTTAGTATAGACCATGTTGTCAGCTTCCTTTGGGCCTAGTGTTGGACCTCTATTAGAATTTGTGGTTGTTGAAAATCTTATATCAGTTAGGGTGCAAATATCTCACATCACAAGCTATATTTTGTGAGATTGAATTAGATTTAAAGTTCACTTTCAAAAAGATATTAGAGCTTATCTTAATAAGGTTTGTTAGATCGATCATATTGCTCTCTGTCGGACTATCCATACATGTCTATTCTCATGGTTGATTTGTCCAGTTCTTGGGGTTAGAGTTTGTTAGAGATTTCATATCAACTCGAGTTTTAACCAAATTGCCAATAAATGGGTGCAAATGTTATTATGTCAGTCTATTTTGTGAGGTTAGATTATATTTTAAGTTTACTTTCTAAGAGTGGACTCATTATTGGAAATCTTACTATTGCAGAAATAATGCTGAGAAAATGAGTGAATTATGTGTGGCTGTACTTGTGTTACGTGTTATAATTTCCGTTCATGCACTGGGGTTCCCTCTTCTGTTTTACTTTTTATTTACAGCAGTTAATGTAGAGTTTTGTGCTATATGGTGTATAATACTTGGACAATGTTGTGCCATTGTATATGTAATTTTTGTATGTATTTTGTTCAGCTCTAGGAAATTCAACTGTATCCTCAAGTCCTCCCTTAGCTGGGGAGAGAAAATCGTTCTCGAATGTCACAAGACTTGGGTTTGCTGCTGCTCATGATTCTCCATCCTTGCAAATTCAAGAAACTAGTGGCTTACACAATAACAATAGGACCATTGATTCTTCTGGCACAACAGGTATTATATGTTTATGCAATTATATATATTCTGCATGGAAAAATTTGCAGAGTGCTATCTAACGGAAGAATCAAGTACTTCAATTGCCCAAAAATGTTGTTTTTAACCGTTGTGATTCTGTAGGTTCGAGAAACGCGGAGACACAGTCATACTCCAATGTTATATCAAGAGCAGAATCAAATATAAGATCGAATGCACCAAAGACTAATGAGTTGGGGAAGAAAGGTAAGAAGCCAAATCGAGTTCTTCTGTCAACAGCTGGAGGTAGACGTTATTGATTGCTTGGTCAGATGATTCCCAACCTCCCACCTAAGCCAGACTATTCGGCAGATGATTTTATTGTAAAACTGTTAACCTTCTATGGATTCACATGTACTTCATGCGCCTCTAATTCAGCTTTTAGTTGTAGATAGGTAGACATGTGTGAAGAGAATAAATGTTTTCAGCAATAAACAACCCATGACAGTTGCAACTTTAGTTCATTGTTTCTGTCGCTCTGGGGAACCGTGCCGCCTTTGCAGACTCGTAAAAAAATACTCAAATGTATGTATGGCTGGCCATTAAAATTGGAAGATTATAATTTGAATTGAATATAAGAATGGGTTTTATATTACTTGTTTGGAATGTGTGCGGGTACCATCTCTTTTTGTCTCGATCGTTGATACTCTTAACTAACCATAAAAGCATTTGGAGAGATATGGTGGATTTTTATGCTTTTGAAGGAACTTGTACGATATAGCATTTTGAACGTTTAGGAGTCAGTTCAACAAAAATAAAAATACTTAGTTACGCTAATAACGTTTTTTTCACTGTCTAAGTTGTGAAATTACACATTGTTCTTGTTTATTGTATTCTTATAGTAACATTTTTTACTGTTAAAATAATATTACACTAACGTTTCCTTACATTAGTTCTATTTAATTATTTGAAAAATATTACTTTGTATTTTAGTAAAGAGGATTTTGTAAAGATAAAAAGGCAATAAACAAATTGTACAACACTCCTTATATAATTTATTAAATCTGGTGAATTCAATGGATCCCGAGCTAGAACAATTAAAGAAATTGGTAGGTACAATGTTTAGTAACAATTGATTGAACTGAATAAAAAATAGATACAAAAAATAAAATGATTTTATAATTATAATATATTATATTTCTTTACTATTATATTTGTATATAACTTTCTAATATTTATATTGTACGTGTGTATATATATTTATTAAATAATTAAATAATGTATTTAAATTAATTAAACTAAAACTTAAATTAAAAAGATTGATGTATACCTAAGAATCCGCGAAGAATAGAATCTTCTAGTGGTAGCTTTAACCTTAATGTAGATCCAACATATAATAAAATCAAATCAAACATGTGTTAAATTGTTTTATTTCTTTAAATCTGGTATCTTTATTTTCTTTAGAATTTTTCTTAATTTTATAAAGTTGAAGATATGGAATTACAATTTTTTTTATTGATTAATTATTTTTGTCTGAAAATATAATGTTTTTTTATATTTTATATTAGTTTCCTTAATTTAAAAATTTATTTAGCTCAATTTTTATATTTTATATCAGTTTATTATTTGATTTGATTGTTCCTTCATTTTCTAATTGATTCACTTGTACTTTAATTATTGTCTTTATCAATTCAATTGTGAAGTTACTTTTTAAAGCCTTGACACAATTTTAGATGTAAGAAAATGAGTACATTCTTATATTGATTTTTGAAGTTTTGAGAACTTGGTTTTTTTCTTTCCAACAACTGCAATAAAAAAAACTTAAAATTTTATATATTCTAATAAAATGTAGACTGATCTTCAATTAAATTCTTACTTCGTGATTTTATAAACTAAACACTTGAAATCTTAAATCTTAGAAAATCATACATTTTCTCGTGAAGTCGCGATTAAGAAAAAGTTAAAAGAAAATAACATTGAAAGTTAAAATATACATTTTGATCATTTAACTTTCTTATTAAAGTCATTTTAGTGTTTTTTTAACGTGAAAGTAACATTGTGAATGTTGGTGAAACTTGTACAATCTACTCCTTGTTTGTTTTAAGTTCAAAAACTAAATTCAAATTTAAAATTCAATTGACCAAATCAAAATTAATAAGCTTTTACGTACAACTTGGTTTTATTTGACTGACTTATAAGGAATTTAAGAGAGAGAAAAATTAATTTCTTACTTTTGAAATTTTGATAAAGAGTTTAAGAGAAAGAAAAAATAATTTCTTTCTTTTGAAATTTTGATTAAGGGGTGATGATGGTGTAGAGTAAAAGGAATTTAAGAGAAAGAAAAATTAATTTCTTTCTTTTGAAATTTTGATAAGGAATTTAAGAGAGAGAAAAAATAATTTCTTTCTTTTGAAAATTTGATTAAGGAGTGATGATGGTGTAGAGTAAAAACTATAGACATTTCTATTAGTTCAATTTAGAATTTTAGTGGTGATTTAAAGTTGTTGCCTAGAAGTCACACTATCTCCTATCTCCTATTAGAGCGAGTTAATTAAGCTTTATCTATTTACTATTTAGATGTGTGAAATATGTTGTTAATGAATTAAGGTGGAGTTTTCTATGTGATACCTATTTGAAAAGTATTATGTCTATTGAATTAACTCATGCTAAGTTGAATTTGGAGTTTTAGATAACAACTTTGAGTTAATGTAATTTATAGTAACCATTAAATGTAAAATTAGTGTTTGTATAAGCAAAAATATAGTAGAATTAGTAAAATGATATTTTCAACACTTAAAAATGAGAGTTTATGAATGTAAACTTATATTGGTCAAGTGACACTCAAACGACGAGTAATCATTACATGCATCACTTAATGTCAAGTAAGTGTCAACATAGACACTTTAGTGATGATGCACATGACTTAGGAAATGACTTGAGCTTGAGTAAAAGAAATGTCAAGACAATTCTCTCTTGTAGGACATTTAACACTCAAGTGATGAAGTACTCACTCAAACATTGAATGTGATGGTAGTACATGTGTTTCTTAAACTTATTAGATTATGCAAGAACTATCATTGATCAAGTGATAATGTGCTTGTTCAAGCATTGAGGAAGTGATGGTGTATCGTGTTTCTAAATTTTTTTAGATTATATAACAAGTCTCCCCACTCAAGTGTTGATGTGATGCTTGAGCTATATGAGAGAAAGGTTGGGTGCTTAGGTGACATAAGGACACTAGAGTGAGTGAGACACCACATCAGTTCTCTTTTTTCTTAAGCTGAAGTTGCTCGAGTAAGCTTTTCTCTATTTGGTGAAGAGAGGTTGCTCAAGCAAAAAGTTCTCACTTAAGGAATATGTACCTAGTGGTAAGTGTGTGCATATGTGCATGTGCGCGAGTGTGTAAGTGAACATGTGTATGTGCACATACGTGTGGTGAGAGATATCTTAGATGATATTGTGGCTCCAAGTACATGAATCTACTTAGGAAAGGTGATTCCCTTAATTCAATAATAATCTAAATCATAAAAATTAAAATATCAAGTGATGAACAATTGAAGGATGTTCTTACACTACTATTGTAGTATAATTTGTGTGAAGAAATATAATAATATTGATGAGCAAATGTCTATAAATGAAAACGGATTGAAATGAATGAGTTAAGTGTTAATCTTTCATGGGTCATACTAAATATAGATATTTCAAAAGACATTCACTATGATGAGTTTTTTTGAATCATTAAAATATGGTCGATGAACCTATGATCTTAAAGAGTAATTTGTATGTAACTTAGTAATTTGTATGTAACTTGTTGTGATGTTCCATCCAACAAAAATATATTTATATGTTGTATGATATATCATATTATGTAGATTATTTAAATTAACTTTTGTGTGTGGTATATGTTATAATCGCATTTAGTACATTAACATGTAAAAATGTAAATAGTAAAAGAAAATTAAAACGACTAATAAAACTTATTTTCTTTTCAACATTTTTTTTTACTTTTATACATTTTTTATTTAGAAATATTATACTTCTCGTACGTATTAATTTTATATATCATCAACTTGTAAAATATATTTCTTTTCAAGACATTTCAAACTTTGAAGTTTGACTTTTTACAGTTATAAGTAGATAGAATAATTATAATGAATTTTCTTTACATGGATGTGTTTCTTACGATAAATTATCTTATTGGAAACTCTGTTCCCTTTCCCTTAATTATATTGATTCACATGTGTTTAAAACAATAATAATTTTATTTGTGTATAAAACAATGGCAATTTAGTTTCTTAAAGAATAAAAGTTTTTAAACTACTATTATATATTATATCTTGTGTATTATAGACTCGAGAAAAATTCACTTATTAGAAATTGGTTTGATAACATTAAATCAAGAGAAGACATAATCTTATCATCGGAACAAACCCAATAAATATCAAAATTAAAATTAAATACAAATTTATATTGTTAATAAAGCTTCTTATTATGGACCTGATGAATGGTTAATGACCCACTACCATCCTATAGGTACACGCCTTCTTCATCCACCTCTATAATTTCTTCCTCTACCTCAGACAATGAAATGGACGGAAATATCTTTAATAAAAATTTAAAACTACTTTAATATCCTTAAATATATTTCACCCTGCACTTCCATAATGTGCGTGCACCGCTGCTGAGGAGATCTTCCTGTCGCTGTCTACTGCCCCACGGCTTCGCTGCATGCACCGCTCCCTGCTGCCGTTTTTCGGTTCGGCGAGCTTCTCTGTTGCCACACCGCTGTCCGGCGAGCTTCTCTGCTGTAGCACCGCTGCCTACTTTCTTCCACCGCTGTCGCGACCGTTGGATGCATATGAAGTGAAGGCAGCAACAAAACTCCAACAAGGAACCTTCATTTTCAACCCTCACCCACCTTTACATTATTTTCTCTAGGGGTACTTAAGACTTTTTCACATGGATATGTTGGGAATATAACATTTTATTGGAGGTGTGGGAGACGGTGAAGGAAGAAGCCAGAAACATTCAAATGTATGATTACTGTTTTCATTATTTTTCGTCTATATTCAAAACTAAATTAACTTAGATATATCCTTTTCAATATCATGCTTAATTCAACTACCTACTCTCTATCCAAAATATCTTTTATGTTAGGAAGGAAAATAGGAAATAAAGAGATGAAGTGGGTAATGACGTGGAGGAAGAAGTCAACAACAATACACCTCATTTAGTATAAAGTCAAATTCAATTACCCTTAAGGGATATGTGGAGTAGGATTTGTGTATCAAGAGATTAAAAAAGAGCAATAAGCAACGTACAAAAAATACCCAGCTCAGGAATTATGTTTATTAGACATTGTGTGATATAATTTCTCTCTCTTTTTTTGGGCTCCTTAGGGAGAATACTGTTCTTCTTCTTGCTTTTTGAAAATATTCATTCCTTGATTTCAGGTGTTGAAGCTATCAAGTGGAGATCATAGAGTTTATTCCTTACAACAAAATACACTCTCATAGATATTGTTGAATGTTTTGCAATTTATTATAGATATCACAGTTTATACATACCATTACAAACGTTCTCTGGTTTAGTATTACGACTGTTCATAATTGTTCATCTGTTGTTATAATCCAAATCAGTGGTTCTACATTTCTTAGATTTTTTTTAATCTTAACATGGGTGCTTTCATTGACCATGGTTGATGGAACAAGGTTGAAGACAATGGATGCTGACATCAAGAAATTATTGAGCTTGTAGGCAACAACTCGGTAGAGATTGCTCGCATGGCAGAATCGGGTAAATCGCAAATGGATGCCATTCAACAATCAGTTGCCCATATTCTTCGTAAGATGGAGAAACAACATATTGACGAAACGGATTTTGAAGGAGGTCTAGGTCACGGCTCGAACTCACAGACCCACCATTACCTATGCCAACATCAAAACCCTAGGAAGCTTAACTTCAATTTGCCTTGTTTTGATGGTATAGATGCATTGGGGTGGCTTTTTAGTACTGACCAATACTTTGATTACTACCACATTGATGAAGATGAGAGGATCAATATTGTCGTAATGCACATGACAAGTAATGCAATTCCTTGGTTTCAACTAGCTCAACGCAATTTTCCCTTTCGCTCTTGGCACGAGCTCAAAATTGCAATTGAAATTGAGTTTGGCCCTTCCTTGTTTGAGTCACTGAGAGAGTCACTTTTCAAATTAACTCAACAAGGATCAGTACTTGACTACTATGCTGAGTTTACAACCTTAGCAAATCGTGCACAATTAGAATCCCATGAAACCTTGCGGGATTGTTTTATCAGCGGCCTTAAACCTGACATTCGCAGAGAGGTGAAAGCTCAATGCCCCCTAGCTTGATGCGTGCAATTAGTCTTGCTTGATTGTATGAAGATAAATATAACCCTAATTTTCGTCCAAGTCCAGCACCTAACATATACAAACATCAAAGCTCAACCCCACCTATAACAACCAGCACTAAACCAAACCCAAGAAACACCCTACCACTACTTCCCACTCCAACCCATAAACCCACATTTAACCCTCCCAAAAACCCAGTAAGGAGGCTTTCCCCAACAGAACAAAAATTAAGGAGAGATAAGGGGCTTTGTTTTTGGTGTGACGAAAAATTCACCCCTGACCATAGATGTCCGAATCGACACTTCATGTTGTATCAATTGGAGGAGACTGAGGATGCTAAAAATCAACAATAAGACACAACTCTTGAAGAACAGGACCCTGACCATCAGTTGATAGCTTTGGAACACCATGTACTTCAACAACTCCACTTGTCCCTTAATGCCATGAAAGGGGTACTAGGATTTGCAACAATCAGATTAACAACTAAGGTACATGGCTTAGAATTGCAAGTATTGATTGGTGGTGGCAGTTTCGATAGCTTTATCCAACCTAGAATTGCCAAATTTCTCAATCTTCCTATGGAACCAGCACCTGGTTTTAGAGTAATGGTCGGTAATTTTGATGTCATGGATGTAGAAGGACGAATTCCCTCTTTCCAGGTGGAGGTGCAAGGCCAGACACTAGATATTCCTAATGTGTATGTCCTCCAAGTTGCTGGTGGTGATTTGGTTATTGGATCTTCTTGGCTTAAAACCCTCAAAGCTCATATAGCTGATTATGATTCACTTTTCATAAGGTTCTTGCATAAAGGGGAGTTTGTGACTCTCAAAGGAGATGTCAAAATGGCTCTTACACAAGCTCAATTTCATCATATTAGAATATGGATGCATATTGATGCAGTGGCTGAAATATATTCCCTACAACTCTCAGATACGTCAATAAAACCTCCATTCGACTGGGATTAAGACCTGGAACCAGAGTTGGCAGTGTTGCTGCATACTTACATGATGGTGTTCCAAACTCCTACAGGCCTACCTCTCCCTAGGGAGCATGATCTCACCATTCCCTTGGTGGAAGGTGCTGGACCCGTCAAAGCTAGACCCTATAGATATCCACATAGTCAAAAACCGTAGATTGAATTTATGGTTCAACAAATGTTAAAGGATAGAATTATTCACCCCAGTAAAAACCCCTTTTCCAGTCCAATTTTACTTGTTAAGAAGAAGGATGAAACATGACGATTTTGTACTAACTATAGGGCTTTAAATGTCATTACTATCAAGGATTCTTTTCCAATTCCTACAGTGAATGAACTCTTAGATGAGTTACATGGTGCCACTTATTTCTCTAAATTGGATTTGAGGTCAGGATATCACCAAATTTTAGTGAATCCTGCTGACAGACACAAAACAACTTTCCGGACTCACTAAGGTCATTATGAGTGGTTAGTCATGCCATTTGGCTTGACCAATGCACCTGCAACTTTTCAGACGTTAATGAATGATGTGTTCAGACCATATTTAAGAAAATTTGTTTTGGTCTTCTTTGACGACATCTTGATTTATAGTCTGACTTGGAAAAATCATTTATCGCAGCTTGAATTGGTTTTATAGCTGTTATAGAAAGAATCTCTATATGCAAAGCTCTCAAAATATTCATTTGGCATGAACAAAATTGATTATTTGGGTCACACCATCAATGCGGTAGGAGTGCACATGGATAAGGAAAAAGTGCAAGCTGTTTCTAATTAACCAATGCCCACTACCCTCAAATAGCTTCGAGGTTTTCTAGGACTGTCTGGTATTATAGGAGATTTATACGGGGTTACGCCTCCATAGCAGCCCCTCTCATAGATTTACTCAAAAAGGATGCCTTCCACTTGTTTGTAGAGGTTGAGCAGGCTTTTAAAAAACTCAAGGAAGTTGTGACTACAACTCCTGTCTTGGCATTACCTGATTTTACTCTTCCATTTGTTTTGGAGACTGATGCTTCTAGCATTGGAGTTGGAGCGGTCTTAAGCCAGAACAAGCACCCGATTGCTTTCTTTTCTAAGAAAATGTCTCCAACCATGCAACGACAGTCTGCTTACACTAGAGAATTATTTGTCATCACTGAAGCTATTGCCAAATTTAGACACTACCTATTGGGCAAGAAGTTTATAATCAAATCAGACCAATAAAGCTTGAAATCTTTGCTAAATCAGTCTCTACACACTCCAGAGCAGTAGAAATGGTTGTATAAATTTTTGGGCTATGATTTTGAAATTCAATATAAACTGGGGGTGGAAAACTTGGCTACAGATGCCCTATCTCGATGCTTTTACACTGCTTTATCCATGCCTGATTAGCAATGGTTACAACAACTACAGGAGGAAATACAACAAGATCATGATCTTCAACAGATATGGCAACTTTGCCAAAATCAGAACCGACAACATCAACAATACCAAATAAAAAATGGAATTTTATTATGGAAGAACAGGGTAGTAATACCAGCCAACAGTGACATTGTCAAATTAATTATGCAAGAATACCATGATTCAGTCATTGGGGGACATTCAGGGGTAGCTAAAACCACTGAAAGAATCCACTCTTAATTTTATTGGCCTAGGATGCAAGAAATTATCAAGGAATATGTGCTGAATTGTGCTATTTGTCAAAAGGCTAAGATTCAAACTAAAGTCCCTGGTGGCTTTTTACAACTTCTACTAATTCCTTCTCAGATTTGGAAGCTATTTGTATGGATTTCATCACTGCATTACCCTCTTTTCAAGGCTACACTGTTATCATGGTGGTAATTGATCGGTTGTCTAAATATGCACATTTTCTTCCTCTTAAAACTGGTTTCATTAGCAAACAGGTGGCAAAGGTTTTCTTGAAACAGGTGGTTATAAACTTCATGGATTTCCTAAAACCATAATCTCAGACAGGGATAGGGTCTTCATTAGTAACTTTTGGCAGCGGTTATTTGAATTACAAGGTACAAAATTGACAATAAGTTCCTCATACCATCCATAAACAGATGACCAAAGTGAGGTGTTAAATAGAACCTTAGAAATGTACTTAAGGTTTTTTTATTTTGAAAATCCAAAAAGTTGGCTGAACATGCTTCCCTGGGCTCAATATTGATAAAATACTTCATACCACACCAGCATCAAGATGTCTCCCTACAAGGCTCTCTATGGAAGGGACCCACCTTCCTTGATAAAGTATGAAGTATCCCCTCAAGATGAGTTATCCCTTCGAAAAATGTTAGAAGAACGGGATAAATTGATTCAACAATTGAAGCAAAATTTGCAGAAGTCACAAGAGTATATGAAACACTTTGTTGATAAAAAAAGACGCCATAAGGAATTCCAAGAAAGGAATTTGGTTCTTGTTAAGTTACAGCCATACAGACAACAATCTTTGACTTTGAGAAAGCATCAGAAAATAGGAATAGGTTCTTTGGTCCTTTTAAAATCAGCCACAAGTTGAGTTCTGTAGGCTAGAATTGCCACTAGAAGCTTGTATCCATCCTATTTTTCATATCTCTATTGAAGAAATTCAGAGGAGACTCCCACCAACAATACCTGTCTCTCCCTCTCGCCACTACAGAATTTGGTCCAGTAATAGCACCTACCAAAATGCTAACTATGCGAACTATACTACAGGGCATGTATGAAACTCAACAACTCCAAGTACAATAGGGAGATGACTTTGCGGCTTTTACCACGTGGGAGAATGCAAAGGAATTCCCTAAGGCCTATCCACATTTCAACCTTGAGGACAAGGTTGATTTTGAAGAGGAGGGTAATATTAGGAAGGAAAACAGGAAACAAAGAGATGAAGTGGCTATGACTTGGAGGAAGAAGTAAAAAACAATACACCTCAGATAGGCATAAGTACATAGCCAAATTCAGTTAGCCTTGAGGGACACATGGAGCAGGATCTATGTATCAAGGAACTAAGGAAGAGCAATAGGCAACATACTACAAATGTGCAACTCAGGGACTATGTTTGTTAAACATTGTGTGATATAATTTATCTCTCTCTTCTTTTGGACTCCTTAGGGAAAATATTGTTCATCTTGTTCCTTTCTAAAAATATTCATTCCTTGATTTCAAGTGTTGAAGCTATCAAGTGGAGACTATAGAGTTTATTCCTTATAACAAATACACTCTTACTATTACAACATTCTCTATTTTTATGGTTTAGTATTACAACTATTCATAATTGTTTATGACTGTTCATTTGTTGCTATAATTCAAATCAATGGTTCTGCATCTCTTCAATTTTTTTTAATCTTAACATCTTACATAAATATAATTTACTGTCAAATTAAATTTGTAAAATATAATTTAATGTCCTAATTAGTATATCTTAATAACAAAATGGTTTAACAAAGACCAATCACAATTAAAACAATGTTACAATTTTTTTACATGTTGGAGAGCTAATTCATATCCTTTTGTTTTTAGACACAAAATATCATTAAAAGAACTAAAATATTAATTTCCTCTAAAAAGAGAAACGGCTTAATTTAATTTTTTTATTTATTTTATCCAATTTTATATCACTATACACGGTTGAGTTTGATTTATTAGTTTTTGGAATCAATTTAATTTGATTCATTTGGTCCAAATTAACTTAATATGTTAAAATGTATAATTAGAGACGATTTTTTAAACACTACAATTTAAGCACTACGTATTAAAATCAGTTTTAAAAAATCAATCATTTTGTTAAAATATTACGTTGTGAAACAGCAACTACAGTAAAAATAATGTAAAAGGATAAAATAAATTAACCAAAAAAATATAGGATAAATGATTAACCGGGTTATTTAATGTGTGCAAGGTTGTTAATTTAATCCTTAAAGTAATAAAAACTGCCATTTAATCTATTACAATTTAGTAATAAAATATTCTTAATTTAGTGTCAAATTAAAATTATATTTTAATAATAAAATAGTCTTACAAAAATTATTACAGTAATAACAATAATTTTTTTATTTAATCTCTCACATATTAATTAATTCCTAAATGTCATAATTTAACAATAAAATAATTTTTAATCAACCTTGTTATTTGCCAAAATATATATCATAAATCAGTAGTCCCTGATCTGATTTGGCACCAGGTCAAAACGCGATTCTCCCTCAGGAACGCGAATCCAAACGCACTTGCTTCTGCGTTTCCAATTCCTTTAATCACAAGCGAAGAAAGTCGGTGACGTTCATCAGAGCGAAAAACGCCGTCGTTTCGGAGAGCTGAAGTTCCGTCCCTGTCACATTTTCATTCCGATGTAGATGACATTGTTCTGTCTCTTTCTCTCTGCGGGTAACCCAAACACCAATGAGGCAGCACAAGCAGGTTTCAGCCCTTAACCGGCGACCCACCGTCCTTTATCTGGTGTGCGCCGCCGCATTCTTCTCCCTCCTCCTCTTCTACATCCAATCCTCTTTCTTCGCAGGTATTTTCACCATAACCACACCACACTTATAACATCAATCATTCTAATTCAGTTTTCTTATTTTCCGTTTAAATTTGCATGTTCAGGGTCCTTCTCTTCGGATCGCAACTCCGAAAGTATCCGCGTCTTGTCTAAATTTCAGTCCAGTGTTCAGCAATGTGTGGTAACTGTTCGATCTGAAACTTTCCTCCCTCATGAATAATACTGATATGGTTATTTATTTATTTATCTTATCATTTCTCAATATTATTGATGTGTAACTCCAGTTACACTCACTTCCAATTCTGATAGAAAAGCACATAAAAAACACTTAAGGAACTGAATCTAAGTCTTGTTGTGCTTTTAATTTTTATTTCCTTAAAAAGTAGAATTTAGTTGTGTTATGTGCTGAGGTTGGGAATTGAAACAGGATCACAGGGGGCTAGGACTCACTGCTCATATTATTGACCATTGTAAATTGATCCTTAAATACCCTGAAGGTACCAACAGCACTTGGGTATGTCTTTCTGTCTCCTCAATCCTGAGTTCTGAGACCTCTTGTTTGATTTAATGTGTCGTTAATAGCCAAATTTTTTATTTTTTTTTCCGATGTTTAACTTATTGCAGTACAACGCACAGTTTAAGAAATTTGAGCCGTTGGAGTACAGTTATGATGTGTGTGAGACAATCCTGTTGTGGGAACAGGTGCATTGTCATGACACTCCTTTAGTTCCTGTTTAAGTTGAACTTTTAGAATGATACTAGTGCTGATGTGTTGAGATGTTGCAGTATCGGAACATGACAACTGTGTTGACAAGAGAGTATCTTGATTCTCGACCTGGTGGTTGGGTGGATTATGCTCCACAAAGGATAGCACAGTTGTATGGATCTTGAAACCTTATTTCATGTTTGTTTATTGGATTGCATGTGTTATCAGTTAGTGTGTGTGGTAATGCCTTTTCTTCTCGTAGGGGGACAAAGAAGTGCACTAACAAGACTCTTTGCGAAGAGAACCTCAATGTGTTATTGCCTGCAAAGCCCCCATTTCACCCACGGCAGTTTCGAACTTGTGCTGTTGTTGGGAATTCTGGGGACCTTTTGAAGACTACATTCGGGGAAGAAATTGATAGCCATGATGCTGTTTTTAGAGACAATGAGGCCCCTGTTAATGAGGTAAACATGTTAACTGATCGTAATGGGCCAAAGTTTTAACAATTTCTTCTTTCAATTTCCATTGTCTTGAAATCCTGTTAGTTTATCCAAATCATAGATGAAACTGACCACTTGCTTCTACGTTATCCAACCATTATATTTTTACTTCTGAACAAGATGCCAAGAAGTGATATAGCATTTATCTGATATGCTATTAAAAGAAATTGCGGATACTTATTTTTTCTGTTCATGGATTGTGTAGAAATATGCCAAATATGTTGGTCTTAAGAGGGATTTCCGTCTAGTTGTCCGAGGTGCTGCTCGTAACATGGTCCCTATTCTAAACGGATCTGGTAAGTTATTATTGTTGAAAATATTTAAACAAAAATGTGAAACTTCTGTTGAAATTGTGGGCCATATGGGTTGAGTTGGGAATCTATCCACAATCTCTATCCACTGTGAAATATAGCTTTAATATTTTTATTAAAGATTTGACATGCAAAACATCACTATGGAACAAAGATATCCAATCTAGATTATCACCTCAATGTTCATCTATCATTTGTAACATGTTGAAAAATATGTAAAACTAGAAAAACTTACAAACAAAAACTTTAGGGGACCAGGCCAAAACTCATGATAACAAAATCAAGAAATCCTACACTCAGGTAACCCATACTTGTTCCTAGAAAACTTCCCCTAATAAATTCTGGCATAATATCAAACAAATAAAACTCATGTTTTTCTTCAAAACCGTAGTTGGCAAGTTTATCATCACATATATTACCCTCTCTATAAATATGATACAGAAAAAAAAAATGCATAGAAAGAACAAAGTTGAAGACATCTAATCCAGCTCCCTCGAGGATTTGCCATGGTACAAGATGAACATCCTTCGAAGCTTCAGTCACAAGCTTCACATCTCATTCCTACCAAAGTTTGTGTTGCCCCCTCTTATATGCTTGTTCAATAGGCTATAATAGTAGCCACCTATTTATGCCACAAATCCTCCCATTAAATCACCTCTAGTGCCTTGAAAAAAAAAAAACAATAATTGCAATGGTAGCATGTCCAAGACTCCCACGTGCCAATCCATTTGTGTTGCACTTAACACTTAAGGTATTCAGAAGAAAAGACTGAGTTGCACACTTTTGGCATTCAGTTTTTATATATATGTGTGTGTGTGTGTGTGTGTGTGTGTGTATCTTAGAATGTGAACCTTTAACCTAACTTAACATCACAAAATTGGCTTGTAAGGTAAGTTTTACATCCAATTATGTATTATAATTTGGTCATATCTCTAATTGATGTGAAACCTCCAATACATCCCCTCGTGCCAAAGACTAGACATCTTGAGCTTGAGATTAGATATTTGTAGGTGGTTCGATAGCGACTTGCTATAGGTCTAACAAACCTCTCTAGGATAAGCTCTTATGCTATCTTAGAAAGAGAATTTTAATCCTAACTCAACTTTACAAACCGACTTGTAAGGTTGGGGTCCTTATATACTATAATTTGATCATATCAATAGTCAATGTGGGATGTCCAACAATATACACACACTAATAGAAAAGAAAGCAAATTACATTGTGCTTATAGATGACATAAGGCTACAATTCAGAATAGGGGAGAAGATAACAACTTTTTATAATGACAATATATTATCTAAAATTTAAATTTAACACTTTCTCTAGTTGGAGCATATAAATTATATGTACCAAGATTGGAACATATGAATTGAATTTGAGACCCTCTCAAAAGACTTTGTCAATGCTACCTGCAAGTTGAGCATTCATGTTGACAAATTTAGTAGAAGTTTCCTTTGTTAGCAACTTCTCTCAAATAAAATTACAGTGAATCCTTATATGTTTAGTTCTTTCATGGAACATTGGGTTATAGGTAATGCCAAGGGTTGCATGGTTGTCACGATATAACTTCATTTATTGAATATCACAAAATCTTAACACTTCAAGTTGTTTAATCCATATCATTTCACAAGTGACTGTGGCCATAGCTACATAGCTTTGTACTCTGCTTCTGTACTAGACCGTGCAACAACATAGAAATGTAGAAGTTCACTAGATATTATGAGATTTTAATCCTGATTTTTTTTCTTGTTTTTGTTTGTCTGTTAGGTCATGATATCTATATAATGAAAGGATTAAAACTTTCGTTCTTTTGCAGACACTGAGGTTCTCATAATCAAAAGTCTGACACACAAAGAAATCAATGCAGTTATAAAGGTGAGAATCTGTTCTGTGATAACTATTATATTGGATGCTTTTTGGTATATATCAGTACAGATGGGAGCAACTGGATACCTTGCTACTTACTAGAATAGGTTTATCTGCATTTTTTTTTTTGAACTACCTTTTATGGCAGACCATACCCAATCCGGTCTATCTCTTCCAAGGAATTGTACTACGTCGAGGTGCCAAAGGAACTGGAATGAAATCTATTGAGTTAGCTCTCTCCATGTGTGATATTATTGATATATATGGATTCACTGTTGATCCAGGATACACTGAATGGTGAGTTTCTCTATGTTGATATTTATTATTTCTCAAATTCTTGGTGTTTCCTCCATTGATACTCCAAATCTTAATTTTTAAATTATTTGTTTATTTATTTTGTAAATGTAAGGTTGTGATACTAAGACTTTCATACATTATCTTCCCTTTTTATCATTTTTTTCTTTAGGACAAGATACTTCTCTAAGCCTAGGAAGGGACACAATCCGCTTCAAGGAAGAGCATATTACCAACTTCTAGAATGTCTTGGGGTATACATTAATTATAAATTTCTACACAATATATGTAGTATGTATATTTCATAATGTTTTGGCTTTGGGTTTTTATGTCAGGTAATCAGGATTCACTCGCCCATGAGATCTAAGAGGAGGGAAGACTGGTCAGATATACCTAGTAGAGAAATGATAAGCCAGGCACATGCAGCAGCTTTGCGCTTGAAAAGGAATCAAGACGGTCAGAGAGGTGATTTAGGGCAGTTTGGCAATTGTAAGGTGTGGGGCAATGTGGATCCAGAGAACAGTGGACCTGTCTCAGGATCACCAGACATGAGTGATGTCAGGAAATATTCAAATTATAATAAATGGGAAGTCATGCCTTTTGAGAGTTTGAGGAGGGAAGCACAGGATCATTATAACCAGATGCAAGGGGTCTCTCTATATAAAATGGACGGCAATAGGTTGGATGATCTAGTCTGTGTTAGTCATTCCTTAAAATCTGAGGCGTAAATGGTGGCTTTGCTTTCTATTGTTATTGTTGGATCATGCCCAACCGTCTTCTATAGAATCTGGGTTGAAGTTACACTCTGAGGGTTGCTAACATAGCTCCCCCCAACAGCGTTCTGTTTCTTCACTTATTGAAGCCAGAGCGTAGCACCAATCTCAACTCCAGGTGAAAAAATGTTGGAGTGAATATGCATAATTCCACCAATCCAGATGATTCATGGTAGGGTCTAGAAATCACACTGCAGGAATTCTGAACACAGAAATTTGTTGTACCATTTTTTTTTCAGTTTTGGAATGGACAGTCCTTAGTCCGTAGTATGATAGATGTCTGTCATCTATAATGTATTAATTGGCCAGAGAAGTGTCTGCAAAGAGACATTTTTTGTGATGATTTATAAAAGAAAGTGATAGTGAGCTGTTTTGTTTTACAAAATTTTCAATGTATCTATTTCGTTGCTAAGCCAGTTTTTCCCCTTTATTCATGTTTTTTCGCTTTTGCTCCTCTTGCCAGTCCATATCGGGGTTTGTTACCCCAAATTGCTGCTTGACTTATTTTGCTGAATTTACCTTTTCATTTGTTTACTAATTGGTCAGCCTCAAGATCAATAGCTCTTCAAATATCTGTGACTCGTGCAGCATGTTATCTATTGTTGGATTGATATACTAAAAGTTGGTCCTATTCTACCAACATTTAACTAGTTCTATTTGGCAATTCTCAATTGTAAAGTTGTGCAGATAAAAAGTAAAGCAGATGCTCTCCAGATGCACTCCTTAGTACATTGACAGCCTTATAGTGGTTTGGAAACATGAATACACGAAGCCAAACAGTGTTCCTGAACTCAACCTGTTATCAATGGAAGACGTTTTTACTGAAATTGTAACAGCCATGAAGAGTGTGGTTGCCATGCCTATTTCTAGATCTTTTGCAACCCAAAATTAATTTCGCTTGAAAAAGAATGCCTTGTTAAGTTATCCATCAGCAAACTCATTTTTTACTTCGTATTTCGTTTTCTTCCCCCTTAAAAAAACTGATCCTACACCAGCTTATCAATTTTACTGCAATGGAGTAACAAATCTGGTAAGAATCATGTGAGAAGTCTGACTGGAAGAAAGTAAAGAAAACTATATTATGAGTCAAACTTCTATTCAAAGTTCAATTAACTTTTAATTTGATCAAACACATTAAGCAGTTAAAGATAACCAAACGAGAAGGTAAAAGGTAAAAAATAGCTCTAAAGGGTATATTCATTTTAAGGATGTAACTTCTCTAACAAATACTTTATTCCTTTACAAAACTTAAATCTAAAAACTTATGAGAAGAAGAAAAATCAGGGTTGATATTATGATTTCAATGATCAAAAAATTCCAAGAGCTACATAATAAATATCTTGAGCTGATGGAACCCGCTATTGCAGGACGATCCCGAACACAAAAAGACAACCTTATCCTCCTATACCTTAAATATCTCACTTGATTACACTCTACTATTACATCCTAAACCTTATCTCACTCCATTATCCTCTATAAATAGGAATCACTGCTCCTCATAATCTTAATCCAAGCTCAAAGTTCAGCAAACCAACACCTTCAAGATGCAAACAGCTTTAACCTTTGCTGCCCCCAACGTTGTGCCTTTGGCACCCACAAAGACCGTCACCCATCTCACCAACTTCCCTACCAAATCGAAACCCCCACGCCCCTCCCCTCGTTACTCTCCAATAAGGGTTGCAACTGTGGAACCTGACACTTCAACAGTGGACTACAACTCGGCCTTCTCGTAAGCCATTCCTTCCAACTCCCTTGCATGCATGTTTTTCTAAGACAACATGTGTGAGTTTGTCTGTTTTGATGGTTGCTTTGTTTTCAGAGTGTTTCCAGCAGAAGCATGTGAAACTATAGGAGGGGAAGCCTGCATGGCACAGATGTACCCTGAAGCCAAGCTTCAGCCACAGGCTAAGAACGACACACCACGAGTAGCTAGTGAGAACGTTGAGAGAGAGTACCTTGAATACAATGATCCTCAGACGTAAGATCTCTCATCAAGCAAATAGATACCCTTCTACAAATACCAGATCAATTGAGATTAATTTTCACATACTCTTGTTATAAAGATTTATATGCAGAATGGATCTATAAAATTCAGAATATACTCGTTTTATTGACTTCATTGCTAGATATGAATTCGCTCAGTGGAAAACCATTATGATATTTTGGACTGTGTTTTGCAGGGTATTCCGAGGAGAGGCTTGTGATGATCTTGGAGGAGCTTTCTGTGAGCACGAGTTTCAGAAGAATGTGTACTAGAGCAAACACAAACCCTCGTGTTTTCATGCCAACTAATTTTTCATATCAACTTCTAGTAATTGTAATGTTGGTTGTATATAAGGTATAGACTATTATACACTAAATTTGATAGCTTTGGTGCTCTCTTCTTGACTAGTTTAAAATTAAATAAAATAGAAGAAATAGAGTTACTGGGCAATCTTTTGGTTCTCTATATAATTCTTTAACAATTTTTTTAAAATATAATTTGATTTTCTACGAACAAACATCAACTTTTCTTATTCGATCCGGTAAATCTGTGGATGAAATAGAGATTTTGATATTATGTTTTAGACGAAAATTCACTTTCCCTTGCAATAATTTTGTGATAAAAAAATGATACTTTTACATCTATAACTTTTCGACTCATTTTAATAATATAATAATATATATTATTACTTGTTCTAGGAAAAGTTTTGAGATACACCTAAACCTTTAAATGGAGTTGGTACATAGATCTACTTATATGTTCTAAAAGGTTAACTTCAGTGTGTGTTGAAATTACATGATGTACGTACATGTGTTGTTAAAAATCAAACTTATATATATATATATATATATATATATATATATATATATATATATATATACTTGTTAAGTGTGTTTTTGTGGGTCAGTGTCAAAAATTCTCTTTTATGATTATGGATTTTAATTTCCAAATATTTAATTTTAGATTTGATCTTTTACTTTTGTAAAACTAAATAAATTTAGTGGAAGGTCAACATTTCATTTAATCGCTTATATAAAAATATTACATATATTTAATTGATAATAATATGAATTACTCATTTATTTAAGATATTAACAGTAGGTTTAACAATTAATTTTACTATATGTTAATCCGAGTAAATGTGAATATATATTTTGTTAACAATTGAATTATTGGCGCATTAAAATTGCTTAATTTTAGAAGATTGAAAGATTAAATTTGTAATTTAAATTTTAGGGGAACAAAGTTGTCCATTCGTTAAACTATTTAGATTAAAAGTGAATTTAAGCTTATATTTTATTTTTGAAAAAATAAATTGAAACAAAAAATTGTCTTCTGAAAAACGATACTAGAGGATTTAGTAAAAGTTGTTTATAGAAGTTAAACTAAAAGTTGTTTTGACGGGCTTCTTTGTAATTTTTATCATTGTAAGATATGTTCATTATATTTTATTCTTAAAAAACCTATAAATTTAAAGAAAAGAGTAATGTAATTTAAACATGAGAAAGGAATATAATTTACCATAACAGAAATGAGGAATTATTCTGTTCATCTATCAAGAGAAATAAAACTTTTCTACAATTCTATCCCATATGAACAAACTATGATGAAGAACAAAGTCATAAACTATGGGAACTTGAAAGAGGTTAAAAAGAAACAGATTTTGAGACTGTGACATTAAATTCTTCTGCATAGTTCAATATGGAGCATCTTCTGAATTAAATCAAGATGGTGCAAAACAAAGTAATTTTTTTTGCAGGAACAATAAAAGCAAGTATAGTTGGAAATATCTAGCATAAAGTGGATAAGGCTTATCCATTCACAATCTGGTGCATAGACTCTTTCAATATCAACCACAAATTTCAGAGTTTGCATTGTGACAGATGTACATCACAAGGATTTTTCCTAAGAAATTAAATATTTTTTCTTTAACCTAAAATTAACTTATACATAAGTTAAATAAAAAGTAAAAGAAGTTATATAAGAGTTTTATAACTTTAATCTTAGTTTAAAGAGAAAATGATTTTTAACAAGTTTAGATTTGTATTAAAAAAAAAAAAGAATTGGATCCTTCTTAACTAAAAGTTTAGATTAACAGACTTGCTGCTTTGGATATATTGTGATTCTGACAATGTTCTTTTATTAAAAAGATTGAATAAGTTAAGGCACAACAAAATAACTTTTATTAACATATTTAATGTTTTCTTTTGTTGAAAAAAGAATTTATTTTTAAAACATAAATTAATATTTACATGTTTAGCTATACATATTCGATGTATCATATGACACTAATATAAAATCAAATTAAATTAGGTACATCTATATAATTAATTAAATGATAAATATTTTAACAAAATCATAATCTTTTATTTATTTTAAATATTTTTTTAAAATATTTGAATTTAGGTCTAAATCTATAAACATATGTTAATTTTAAAAATATTCAATTCTTTTATTTATTTATATATTTTAGTTTTGATTTGCATATGAGTATTTTTTATAAATAAAGTTTTTATCCAACTTCATCAACAACCCAATTGTTAATGTTCATAATTGATATTACTTTTTTTTTTTTTCAATTTTGAAAGAGCCACAATATAAAAAGAATTAAAGATTAAAATATAAAATATTAAAACTAACGTTACTACCGTTATTCTTCTATCTTTAGAATTTCATCTCAATTAATTTTCGTGATGAATACTTATATTAAATAAATTATGGATTGTTAAAATAGAATTTTAATAATAAAAATCCACGTTAAAGTGGGTTTATTATTCATTGGAAAAATGATAACAACGACGGCTAGTGAAGTTCTTAATCGAATTATTTATCATTTAACATAATTTTAATACTTTATCGGTTCTGATTAATGCAAACAAAACAATATTACTTCTCTTTGATAAAGGAAAACAAATATTTTAACACGCATATCTCAATTTGATTTGGATAAAAGTGTTCACATAAACATTAAATAGGTTATGTAAGCTATTTGCATGTTGCTTGAAGAAGAAATAAAATTTTAAAGTTGGATGACACATATTAAATGTATTTTTACATCTTTGTGTGGACAAACTAAAGTTTGAAAGTGAAAACCCCAAGTGAAGCTTCTAAACGGGTAGAAAAATATTTATAATGACTCGATGTTAATCGTCTATTAGGATTCAAGAACGATTAATTTAGGATAGAAAATTGAATTTATTAAAAATTAGGATTTTAGGTAAATTGGGTAATAGGGATAAGCAATGCTACTTTTATGGAGGAGGATAAGCTCCGTAGATGTCACAGGAAATGCAAAAACTCTTGATAAGTCTAGTAGTTGATTTAGTTAAGAATCCAAGAAATTCACTTTCACCAATTTGCAAAATGCATAATGTGTCATTCTCAATTTCCCAAAATGTTTAAACACAACTTCAAGTTATGAGTTTGCCTCATTTGGAAGTAAATAAAAGAAAATTAAAATTTTTATTAGCCCTTCTCCTAGTTCTACAAGCTCATTAGATATGTAATAAACCTAGTCTTCTCCATATAGTTGTCTTTCAAGAGTTTGGCCTTTAGCAGATGGGCCACCTTGTACTGCAATGATCCTTGGATCTTCGTAAGTCTTCCTCTAGTCATGGGCCCACCTAAGTCTTAAATTGGATTTTGGACTTCATTTTTTGTTTCGTGGGCTTAGGCTTCCTCATCATGGGCCTCGTGGAGTTGCACTTGGATGTCCATATCAATGCCCCCTTCTTGGAAAGCATTTGCCCTCAAATGATGAAAATCATTCCCTACATCAAAAAGAGATAAATCAGATACATTAGAAATGACACTTACTCCGTACTCACCAGATATATCAACTTTATAAGCATTATCATTAATCCTCTCCAACACTTGAAAAGGACTATTTCCTCTTGGCTGGTGCTTGGACTTCCTTTGTTCATGGAATCTTTCTTTCCTTATATGAACCCAAACCCAATCATCAAGTTCAAAAATAATTTTCTTTCTTCCTTTATTAACTTGCTTGACATAGCTCACATTTTTTTTTTTATTTGTGCCTTCACACGCTCATGCGCATTCTTCACATAATCAACTTTAACATGTGAATCTTTATGCTTAAAAAGAGAAATATCAGGCATAGACAATAAATCAAGTGGTATTAAAGGATTAAATCCATAGACAATTTCAAATGTGTTATTGACAGTCGTATTATAAGTAAATTTTATATGAGGCAAACATTCTCCCAAGACTTAAGATTCTTCTTTAAAACAGTCCTAAACAAAGTGTCTAAAGTCTTATACACTACCTCAGTTTGCGCATTAGTTTGTGGGTGACAAGTAGAAGAGAAAAGTAATTTAGTACCAAGCTTAACTCAAATGTCCTCTAAAAGTGACTTAGAAACTTAGTGTCCTATCACTTACAATACTCCTAAGCACTCCATGAAGTCTCACAACTTGTCTAAAAAATAAGTCAGCTACATGACATGCATTATTTGTCTTCTTGCGAGGTATGAAACATGTCATATTTCAAAACCTGTCGACAACAATAAAAATAGAATCCTTGTCATTTTTTGTTTGTGGCAATCCTAAGACAAAGTCTGTAGAAAGGTCAATCCGGATATTTAGGTATAGGCAAGGGTGTATATAAACTATGAGGCATCACTTTTGATTTTTCCTTTTAACAAACAATGAAATTCTCACAGAACTTATACACGTCATGTTTCAAAAGGGGCTAATAAAAATGCTCACTCAATGTTTCTAAAGCCTTTTGTACCCCTAAAATGTCTCATCAAATCACCTTCATGTGCCTCTCTTACAAGTAAATTCCTTATGGAACTTTTAAGCAAACATAATATTTTCTCTTTAAACAAGTAACCATTGTGCCTATAGTATCTATTTTGAGACACCTTTTAACAAGCAATAAACATTTTAGAAAATTCAACATTATGCAAGTACATCTTTCTCAAAGTTTCAAGTCCAAAAATTTTAATTTCAAGAGTAGAAAGTAATGCATGTTGTCAACACCCAATTTGGTACGGGCAAATAAAATTATTCTAAAATATAAAACAATATAAAACAAAAATAAAAATGTGTGTTATTATTTAAATAAAAAGAAAGAGTTTTGATTCTATTCTATTTTATGAATAAAGTTAAAATAAAATTCGTAAAAAAGAAAAAAAAGTAAAGAAAATCAGTCTATTCAAAATTTGTTAAAAAAAATAATAAAATTTGTCATTAAAGTGTTGCCATGTCACATCCTCTCTTTTTGCTTCCCTTTTCTGATGCCCATTAATGATACAAAAATTAATTGAAAATAAATTTAAAAATTTTTTTTAGAAAGGCTAGAAATTTGAATAGTTGATTTGATTATTATTCTGATTAATTGCAAACGATTTTCTGCTTAATAGTGATTAAATACTGATGATTTTCAATTAAATGTTGATTGTCTAATAATTGATGCATTTTCTTTTTGAATTGTTATGCTCATCCTTTTTATTCTACAGGCTCCATTTGGTTAATGTTCTAAAATAGTAATTAGATAATTTGTTTATTTTTCGAAAAGTAGAAAAAAATAATGATAATAAATATATATTTCAAAATAATAATAATATTAAAATAAAATGAAATAAAGGTTTAAGTATTTATTGTTGTGTTATTTAGGTTGCTTTCAATAAATGTAAAAATGAAAAAAAACAATAAAGGAAAGAAAATGAATTAAAATAATAATAATAATAATAAAATGTGTCAGCCACATTACCTCCAATATTCCCCATTTATTCTCCATATTCATTTTACTTTCGAATTTGAGGTTATAACAGCAATAATGGTACAATTCTGCCCATTTTTCAGTCTTTGTTCGTCCTTGGGATTTAAGAGTCAGTTGGTGTCATAAGTGGAGATAATTAGGAATTAATAGATTTGAATCTGAATTAAAAGAGAATAATCAATTGGCAGTTCACAAATTATAATTAAGTGGGAATAATTAGGAATTAAGGGATTTAAAATTTGAATTAAGAGTGAGTTGACTAGAATTAGTATAAATATGCATAGTAAGCAAGTGGATACACACGCGAAAAAAGACAGAGAGAATCACAGTGCTAAAAATTTAGTGGGCACTAGAGTCATCGAAAGCAGGAGGAGAAAAGTCTGAAGTTCTTGAAGTAGTGCTTCAACAGGTAAGTTCGAATCTATCGATTTTTGTATATGTATATATAATTCTGATTGCTCTTTTGATTCTTTTATTGTCCTATTATTCTACCCTTATTGCTTTGATTCGTGTTAAAACATGTTGTTTGAGGATCTTTAATTGATATATTTTGGTTGTTCACTTGATTCCTTTATCTCTTTATGTAATATGATTGTTTGAGTTGATATTCAACCCTTTTTGTTTTGACTCGTCTAAAACTAAATATAAAAAATTACAGGACCTTTTTTGTTTCTCAAACAAAATATAAAATTTTCCTAAAAATTTAATGAATAATTAATTTTTCGGGAAAAAGTAAAAAAATAATAATAAAGTGATGTTTTTGTGAAACAATTTTCAAAAATCATAAAAAAAGGGTAAAAATTTAAAAGAAAAAGAAAGAAAAAATGGAAAAGTTTCTAAACAACTTTAAAAATCGTTAAAAATAAAATATTTTTTTCAAAAAATTAAAGAATAAAAAGCATTACTTGATTTTTTTTTTGGAAAAATAAAAATATAAACATAGTAATAATGATAATGAGAAAATTGATAAAAAATATTTTGGGCTTAATATTTTATTTTATCAATTATTTTATTTCTATATCATTTACATTTATTATTTAAATCAATTATTTAGTTTTTATTCAATATTCTCTAAAAGAAAATAAATATATACTAAAGTTATGAACAAAGGGGTAGCGTGTGGTACTGGTACTCCGTGTCACATAAATAATGAATATCAAGTTTTTAATTTTAATTATGTTTTTAT
>Ga0209700_100897_pt1 | contig 59905 bp, 27 predicted proteins | sample SiratroredBW_FD_187528 | JGI IMG/M metagenome (GOLD analysis project Ga0209700, IMG submission 187528) | Root nodule microbial communities of legume samples collected from California, USA - Siratro red BW (SPAdes) (version 2) | ecosystem: Host-associated > Plants > Roots > Nodule | place: USA...
AGCAGCAGGGTTAAATTTGTAATTTCCTCATGTCTATTATTGGAATTTTGAAAATTATGGAGGTGCAGGAAGATGATATGGAGGTGCAGGAAGAAGCAGTCTTCCAGCCCATGTTTATTTGGGTTCTTGTATTCAACGAGGAATGCTTCTTTCTGCACCTCCATAGTATCTTCTTCCTGCACCTTTATACTAAACTTTAAAAAGACTTTTTTATCCTTAAAATTAAATTTCTAACTTAATCCTACCCTTCATTCCTGCATCGCATCATGCACTGTTTCCTGCACCTTGTGGCAGCAAAATTTTTCTTTATAAGTCAAGTTGGCCGTTGTCTTTCTTCACATATGTATTGTTCACGTGAATCTCTCAATCGATTCTTGCACCATTATATTTTTGTAAAAATTAACTTTTCGAATTATATAATTTAAAAGTTTTAATTACTTTCAAATTTTGGAATCCTAGTTAACATAAAAAACAAACTTACTTCCTCCACGACAATATTCACATGCCACCCACACAGTCATCCTCAGCCTATAACCACTCCACTAACGCTGCTGTACCTCCCTTCAACCGCCGCCTTAGACTACCGCTTCAACAGCTGGAAACTATATCCTTCAAATTTTTTCAAAATATTCAATACCCATGCCAAATTCATAACCCTATTTCATTAATGTTGGAATTAAAAAAAATATAAAAATGCAAGAAGATACTAGGTGCAGGACTAAGCACTTCAACTACATATCATGACTTTTTCTTCCTGCACCCCATAATATCTAACTGCAATTTTTAAAATGATATTTTTTATCAGCTTCCTTCGAATTATCTATCCTAAAAATCTTATGAAACATGATTTTCAAAATAAAACTTTTAGAACAATAAGTTTTGGATGATATGAGATATCTTTCAAAATAAGATTTTAGGAACACAATAAATATATTTTAAAATAAAATTTTTATAATAGATTTTTTTGAACAAGTTTTTCATGTGATAGTTTTCGGAACAAATTTTCTAAAGAAACGAACTTTACTCAAAGAATGTACTGTAGAACGGAGGTACAGTTGCACCAATGGGAGGAGTGGTGACCATAGTGGTGTGGTGCAGGAAAAGAGGGTATTTTGCCTTTTTCTTCCTTTAATATGGGACGATAATGAGATGTAAGAAGAAAAAAACCGACTTATTATCTATAACACAATATATATATATATATTACTCCTAACATTTTTTTTCTAACATGAGGGTATTTTTGCTTTTTTTAATATGGGATCAATTAGTAATAATGGAATGTAAGAGAAAATATCCGACTTATATATATATATATATATATATATATATATATATATATATATATATATATATATATATATTAATTACTCTAACATTTCATGTTTGAACATGTATAACTTACTATCATTAATATTTTAATTCTATAACATGTTGCTTTTTTGGTACCTATGAAAAGCTATAGCCCATTTAGTGGAAGGATTAAAATCAGTGGAAAATATATTTTAGGAATTATTTAAATTTTATTAATTTCTGATAGTAAAATAATAATGATTGACAATTCTAAAGAATTAATTTAATTGTTTATTTTTTATCCGAACAATGAGGTACTATTATTACTTAAATAAAGTAATAGTTGTAGACTCTTCTGAAACATTGAAGCATGGACACTAAAATTTTCATCTAAAATTACTACATAATGTACTTGTTCGAATTTTAAATTAAAATAATAAAAATTACCTTTTTTTATTAAAATAAAACAGTCAGCATGCAATTGAAATGTAATTAGTACACCACCCTCTGTGCACTGATAGATAAAATGAGTGTTTCTTGTTGAATTTTTATAGCATTAGACAGACCACATTAAACTATTTGAATTTGGAATATTTTAAGTTATTTGTTTTTTTGACAAGTCTTAAGTTATCATTAATTTATCCCACCAGAATGCTTTAAACAGTTCAAACAATCCATATTTTAAACATTTTAAATTTGTTCTTGATCAGTCGGTAATCTTATTATATATTTACAATACCGTGGCAATTCAGCAGAAAAGAAAGATTTTGAAAATCTATTTACAGAACCTTCAACGCAACATAATAACGGTGCCAGTTACAAGGACCAAGAAAATGGAGCCAGAACACTGATATTTGCTCTCATCACCAAAGTCTAGTGTTTCTTTCTTTATAAACATGAATGAACAAAATTGTAAGAAGCAAATCTGATTAGCGTTTACTGTTGTTCTCTTTCTCGTCCAGTGTTCTTTTGTATCGCACTGGACTCCTTGTTTCAAAAACTTGAGATTCATCTGACTTACTAGCAGCATTCCTGTCCCACAATGGCACGCTATTACTATTGGATGATGTTGTCCTTCTAACAGTCCTTTGTATTTTCATGGGTACATCTTGCTCCACAAAATTACCCTCTGCCCTAGGGGCTGAGGCAGCGTTTTCAGGCCTGGATTTGGACCTTCTATGTGCTGGTCTTTCTTTATTCACAGCAACATTTGCTTCACTCGTGTTATTAGTTTCTTTTCTGAGTTTAAAGTTGTGGTTCGGAACTTGGACTTCCAAATTCTCTGGCTGCCGAGAAGGAGGTGGATCAGGGACAAGAATTATGGTGGCAGTAGTCAATTTCTTTTTCGGATGATCGTCCATGGCATTTGATTTGATCTGTGATAAGAAAATATAAATAGTGGAACAACATATATAACAATTTTTAATGCTTAACTAATAATGTTTAATGCCACATAAGATGTAATTACTAATAAAGTAATATAAAATGCTTTTAACTTACAAATATGACTTAGTTTGTTATATTATTTTCTTGTTAAATTAATGATATTTTATTCTATTTAATGAAAATATGAAAGAGTAAAATAAAAATTATTTAAAATAAATTTAAAATGTATAAAATAATTATTATAATTTAAAACAAATCTATAATTATTTATTAAATTAAGAGGGACAGTTAATAATCATTTCTACTCTTACTTTTGTTTTATGAAGGAATAATTTTTACTGTAACTAATCAGTGTTGGGTTATTATTCTTCAAAAGACGTCAATATTCAAAAATAACCTTTTCACCACTTCATTTAATGTACTGTTTTATTTAATACATCCAGTAAAAAAAAATTAAACCGAAAATATTTTGTCAATTTCTAAAATTTTCGAAGTCAAATTTAATTTTTAAAAATCTGCTTTAATTTTGAAAGTATCACTTTTTAGATTAAAATGAACTTTAAATATTTTATGAAGATAAAAAAGAACATATCTTATCTTTTTTAAAAAGATTTTATCATATAGATAACTTTTCTAATATGATTAGCTGAGAATTTGATATTAAGAAAAAAAATCAATAATAAAAAAAATCGGTAACAAAATCCCAAAAGCCACATATATTAACAGTTTTGAAATTTTCCAAACTTTTGAATGAAGAAAGAAAAATAATCTGGACAGGTTTATGAGTGTTATTTTATTTAGGGTAAATAGGATTTAATATAATAAGTATTGAAATTTTAATTTTCGTATAGAAAAATAGTTTTAGTATAAAATTTTAATTATTATTTTTGTTTGTTTAAATTCTATTAAACATAAAATAAATACACATGTTTATTAAAAATACAAAATTAATTTTGACTATATGTAAATGAAAGTTTAATTATATATTAATATTAATTTTTCTTTTAAGCATCAACTCTTTAAAGGGACATAATTAAATTTAAGAAAATTGATTATTTATCCTTTTATTTATATCATAAGGTTTTATATATTTATATTTTTTTCATAAAATTATTTTATTCTTTAAGAACTAAAAATAATTCTTTTAAGTAACTACATAATTCTTTTAAAATAATATCATTATAATTTTTTAAAATCAAATTTTCAAACTTATATGTTTTATTAAAATTATATTATTTTAATATAATAAAAATGTAAATACGTACATTAGTTTGAATATCTTTTATGGATATAAATTATTTAAAACAATTAATGTTAACTCATAAAATCATTTATAGAAAAAAACTAAATTAGTTTTAAAAATATATAAAAGTTTATAAGTAATTTTTTATATAAAATGTGTTGAAAAGAGCTGTGAAGATAATTTTTTTAATTTAAAAACATATCTTTAAGTTATAAAGAATGACGCACCTGTGTATTTCCTATGTCAGATAGAGGTTTCCTGTGACTTTTGTCATTGTTTGTCTCGGAATGCCTATCAGATAGTGCTTCCTGAAGTAAATCTGCACCTTGAGTAACAAGAAGACGATCTTTATCTGTTTCTTTCATACTTGCAGATTGTGCTGACCTTTCCTGTGATTCATTTGATATCGATGTTCTGTTCACACATTTATTTACTTGGCAACCACAAGAACCCCCACAACTGCTGCCAATAGTTTTGCAGATACATTTTGTGGTCTTGCATGATGAGTTTCTGCTACAAGAACAGCAAATATCTGATGCACTTACCCCAGGTGTATCAATTAAATCTCTTGAATATTCCGTGAAATCTTCTAAATTATTGATATTGGATTCATTATTTTCCAGGTCTGTTTTAGATTTCCTTTTCCTAACCCTTAATTTTCCTGATTCTTCCCACTCATCATCTATCAAATCATAATCATCTGACTCTGTCTCAGATATGTCCATATCTTCCAATGATTTGCGGTATTCCTGAAGTTAAAATAAGTTTGCAATGAGTTAAATATTTAATTAACTATTTCCTATAAAATGCAGTTGCTAAAAGTGCTACTAGTTATGATATGGACAATCTTTTGCCAAGAGAGCTGGTCCGATGATTGGATGTGAGACCTACCGACTTGGGCTCGTCAAATTTACCACCTTCAACATTCAAGTCAGAAGATTTTGAATCTCCCACATATTCTGAGTCCAAAACTTCATTCTGCCATACAGATACAGGTCAAATGATTGGGGAAAAAATATTAAATTGTTGAAGAATCAAACTTGTAAACAAGGAAGATGACTAGTTATTTAATTAATGCTTTATCTAAATGATAGAGAATATGTAGCAAGAACACAAACCTGCAACGTTAATTTGTGAGTCAATTCGGCTTTTATCTTTTCTGATTGTCGAAGAGCGTAGCTTAGTCCCACTACTTTTTCTTTTAAATCTCTTATTTCCGTTTCCTTCTCTCTGCAAATCACTTCTTTATCTCGTAATGAACATCTGTGATCAAGAAAAACCCAAAGGAAAATGTCAAGCACACAGGGAAAATTTTGGATTACTTGTGATTTAACACAGTTTAACTTCGTAATATACCTGGACGAAGATGCAATATTGAACAAATGATTCATCAAATTCTTGGCATCAGCAAGGGACCGCACTTGGTTCCAACGTCCTTTACCACTGAAAACTCGTTCTTGCTCTTCTGCCTCCGACAACTGTGATAACATAGACACTAGAGTTGCGGAAGAAGTCGAAAGCATGTTTTGAAGGGCAAAAATCCTAGAATTTCTAGCACCAGGAGACATTGTTGTGGAGCAATCACTACCATATCAACAGCAATTGGGAGAGTTTGTCAGACATAGAACGTCAGAAAAAAACATAAAATTTATAATTGATTGTTGTAGTTAGAATAGTTAGCTGCAAGGAATTTCACCTTGTACAGTTTTGATTCACCGTTTGTGCTTCTTCCTTTAACCTCATCATCTCCTCAGCCATTCTAGCCCTCCTGAAATTAGAAGCACCAAATAAATTAATTACTGAGAAGAGCTCTAATAAAATAAAAACACAAAAAAACTGTAACATACGGTAAAGCGTAACAGACTTTCTTTCCTATATAACTGTGTTAACATCTAGCATTGTAGCATGAAATCACTGGGTGCACAGACTCAAACCACATGTAATAGATTTCATTGCAAAAAAGAAAAAAGTTTTATTGTTTTTTACTCTCTTTATAACTGACCAGCAGATATCTTAGACGCATGAATGTCATGGAAGTTAGCAAATAATCAGTCTGAGTGCTCTCGCATGTTACAATTACTTGTATAGAAAAGTAGAGCAACCAAATTTGGCACACAACAAAATCAATAAAATGACTAAGTAATAATGGTATGTCCAATGACTCAGATCGGCTAATCATACTTAGCTTATTTATAAAGGTTGAACTTGCACAAATTATAAAAGGCATGGGATTTCCGACGCATTGGCCATTCAACATATTGCTTCAAATTTAAAAATCTTACTCAAATTTAACCAAACACGGCACCAACTGATATGAATTTTAAAGATCAAAAAGGGAACATACGCTTCCTTTTGACGTTCACATTCTGAACGAACTTCGTGCACTCTGACATTGACTTCAATCTCATGCTCAATTGCCTTCATCAAAGCCTTTCAAAGAGAAAAATACATGTGTAGTAGCAGATATCAAACAATCTATTAGCATGCATGGAATGATCAGTAAGCCAAGAGAAGCTACACAATTTTAATTGGTCCAGGACCATTTATTGAAGTCATTCTTGTATGCAGTTTACAAAGTCATCATTAGCAGTACCTGAACTCCTGGGCCATTCCCACCTCCAGCACCTGTATAAACAATTTGCTGGTTATCAAGTAAGCTGTCCAAATAGAAAAAATAGCCACATGATGCCTAAAATATCCTAACCAATAGTTTCACGTGAGGAAACTTTTCGAGATTCCAGAAGTTCTTTCAGCCTTTTCGTGGCCAAGGAAGCTTCTTCTGTCTTCCTTTGCAATACCTACAATGAACACTTAAATAGTGGGATAAATGACATTTAAATAAGATCATAACAACAAGCGATATGAACATCTACTCACCATCTTTTGTCTCTGGTTCAACGCTAACAACTTATGCATCTCATATTCATTCCTTCTCCCCTCTTTCTTAAGCTGGTATTAATCAAAATACGTATTATTAGAAGATTGCTATTTTTATTCGTAGCTGATATATTTGTTCAGACAGGTTGGTGAGAGATGTTATTGTGCTTGCATTAAAGATTAAAAGAGTTACCTACTCCCCTTTCTATATGAGCAAGGGAAAAAAAAAGTATAGACAATACCAGTATCGAATTAAAATGGACTCCCAGAAGTTGGGAAAATCTTGTAGTGTACATAATTGTAGAATGGAATAATAAACTAAAAATGGCATTAAATACAAAAGCAGAAATGTTCCCATTTACATTTACCTGGAGAACTTCTTTTTCCCGTGAAGCTTTCCATAACCTAAACTGTTCTGATTCCAGCTTAATCTTATTTTGAAGATGAACCTAGAGGGAAGGAAAAGAAACTATGAGAAGTGCCAAAGAGGAGAAACAAATTTTCTGCTAGTAACTACAAATACAATGTCTAACTGGGTTATTTTGCACCTTTTGTGCTTTAATTCTGTGGATCTCATCCTGAAGTCCTTTTGCAAACTCGTCACTCTTCTGTTTTTGTTTCAGGAGTTGAGCTTGAGCATCTTGGTTCTTTTTCAACTCAGATACCTATAAAGAAAATAATCAGTTTATGGCATTTACTTATGCATTGAACATTGACACATTTGAAATAAAAGTCCACCTGTGCCTCAAGAGCATTCAACTTTTGAAGATAATCTTGCTTCAACATTTGAGAACCGTCGTCAGAGATGGATGAAATATCCGCAAGATTGCACTTGAGTTCCTCAATTTCTTTCTACCAACAATATATTGAAGGGATTGTCACACTATTTTTAAATGTAAAAGAAAAATCCCAAGAAGAAAATTGGATGTCTTAGCACAGGACAGTAAATTACCTGCAAAACTTTCTTCTCTTGTTCCATCTCAAGAAGTTTCTTTTCATAATGATGTCTGAGAACTGAAGCATCAGCATTACTGTACAGCTTCATTTCAGCCTTCAACAATAGAAAAAATAAATAAAAGGTAGAAACTTGTTAAAAAAAGTCATATCCCTACCATGTAATACAACAGATTTACCCCTCCTCAAATCTGCATTGGTAAATAACATTTTGTTTATATATGCAATGATATATAATATGTGTTACTAGTTCCGTTGATCTAATTTCTCCTACCAGAATATCCAGGATCAAAATTCTACAGACATTTTATATACCACAATAAATGTTATTCTCCAATGCTGATTTGAAGGAACAAAACAAGAGCGCATCTCAACCATTTTAAATCAATGACTTGGTTGAGTTTAGCATAGTAACATTGATAGAAAACTACCCTAATTGTAGTCACTAATGATCCACCTTAATTGTGGTCATCCGTAGTCTGTCTTATTTGCAGTAACTTTGGCTGTCTTATTTGCAGTGTTGCATTACTTCCACATTACCTATGACTTGCATATTACTTAGTTTGGACAATCCTCATATTTTAAGCTACCTTTGTGAAGTTGAATTAAATTATAAGATCAATTTTTGAGGTGTTATAACTTAAAACCTATTGTTTAGTTATGGAATTATGGCTTAAATATAACTTATAAAGCTTGGGAAATCCTCATCATACAATCCAGTTTTGCAGTTTTGTCAAGTTAGAGTTTGGATTAGGCCGAAACCAAAATTCTATGAATAGTACTTACAATTAAACCTGAGTTTTTATTGCAGGATAGTCAACAACAGAAAGGCTAAAAGTAGTAACATGATGAATGACGACATTGTTCCATTAACTTCAAGTGAAACAATTTTAGTTAACCGCAACCTTCTCAGATAAAAGAAGATAATGATAACTGACTTACAGACTTATATTTCAAAACTAGAAAGAATGTTAAAAGAAACTAAAATTCAAAGAAACTATGCCTTTGAACCTGCTTAAGCTAGCTACAGCTCCTCATGTTATCGAGAAGGAAAAAATGAGGTGAAATTAGTGCTCGCACGAAAAGAACTTTTTATGGAAACGTAGCTTCATAATAATGCTTTCAAAATGCGAAAAGGATCAGTTGTTGGTGTAACTTACGAATTTACGCAAAATTTTATAAAAGTATAAGCAATTCAAAACTCAGAACAAACTACAAAAACAATGGTCAACATGTAAATGACTTAACAGCTAGACAAAGCAAATTTTACCTCCTTTTGTTCAAGTTTTTTATCCAATTCTTTGAGCTCTGTATCCAACTTTTCTTGGATAGAGGAGTGTTCTAGCTCCTTTTCATCATCTTCCATTTCATCTGCAAACAAGGTAATATGTTTTAAAAAATATAAAATGCCAATGATTGTAGCTGACGCTGTATTGATGACTAAGGAGCTGGCTCTTATCCCTGTCAGGTGTGGTGCTAGTCTTTTCATCTTGAATTTTTCTATTTCGTACCATCACATCTATAGTTCTTTTGTAACACTCTCAATAAGATTCTTCTTTTGACAAAGTAATTTCATATTAACAGAGATATAATTTTATTTTCAATCTTTTAATGGTTTCTGTCAGATGCATTACAAAGAGAAATTCACAACGCACTATATCCTGATATAATCACAGTTGACATCACAGTCAGAGTAAACACACCAGGTGCGAACAAAGCCTGTTTTGATCCATATCCATCATCATCGGAATCAAAACAATCAACAAAACGACTCGTTGCATCTGAAGTTTTCGATCGAAGTAATTCTCCTTCCAGATCTTGGATCTTTGAAACATAGGATTTCAGTAGGACATAATCCTATAAATAAGTTCAGAACATACTTTAGTGATGGATCCTACTTCTGAAAATCGTAACCACCCGTTAAGGCATAACATATTCAAACCTGATTCGAATTTGAGTCAATCTCATTCCATGATTTACCATTTCGAATCGATTCTACTTTCAAAACCAGTTGGTCCTTTTCAACCTGAAAACATTTTCAGTATGTGAGTGAAACCAGCACATGATGTAAAAAAGAACACTAAAGAGATTGTAAGGAACTCACAAAATTGATTATAACTGATAAGGGAGTAAGGATCAAAAGAAAACCTGGATTTCAATAGCACGTTGTGCTAAATTCTCAGAAGTTACTTGACGTCTTTTAAGTTCATGTTGTAGGTCTGCATTACTTGCTTCGAGTAAGGATATTTTGTGTTTAAGAATCTGAAGATTTTTAAAAAGAAAAATATTATTAAATGACATAAGAAACATTCAAATAAATCTAACTCAAATCTAAAAATGATGTACCTGAACCTCCTCGATTGATCCACTGGTATCACCTCTATAAAATAGAAGCTCAGCTTGCAATTGCTCAATCTGATTCCGCATTGTCTGCACCTCAGCTGCAACTGGATCACGATTGATCTGGAACAATAAAATTCAAAATTATTAAAAAACAACATATCCTGCCTACAGTAAAAAGTAAACAAGGGATGGAAAACATGAACACAAGGCACTTACAATTGCCTTGTTCTGAATGTTACGAGCACGATTTGCATATTTTAAAGTGTTCAATGTCTCTTCAGCATTTGTATCAGCTGGACTAACACACGCTGTAACATTCTCGACAGGTTAGATGATGCATGTGACTATATAAAACACAATCTTAAAAATTCCGTCGTGCATCAAGTTTGTACCTATCATCACAGTTTTGCTGTTTCCTCCTAGAGAATCCTACATATTCATCATTCAATTGCATGTCATGATAGAAATAATTTAAATCCAATCCATATATATTTTCATCAATCACTACGAACAAAGCGCTTTAATTTTCACGTATTTTCTGTACCGATTTTCTAGAACAAATTCCGAGATAGGATTGGCAATACATTCTATCACGTGACACTTTAGGTCTACAGTTTTCATACATAAAACAAATGACAAGGTGCAGTATCAACAATGCAATAACTCATACATTAGCATTCATATAAAAGTTCTGCTTTTATGTCCTATTATTTCTTAGATTATTTCACATTGTAGAAAGAATATATCATGCAGATGATACAATTGACAAGACATACGCACCCAGTATAAGTATTACTACTTTTATTGCTTAACCTGAAGTAGACGCGTTAACTTGCTATCACGATAAGGCACATGTCCTCCTTCTTTTCGTTTTTTTTCATCTCCAAGTGCACTTATTACATTTCCAAGAGCTAATAAACCCTTGTTGATATGAATTCCTAATCCATGAAAACAACAATTGAATATTAAACGTCATACACCTTACAAAGAACTCAGCTAACAGAATTGGCTTCAATTAACTCTATTTTCAAAATTTTATACTTTAACAATTGTGCAGAAGTACTGTTTTTGAAACTATTTCAGAAATGTGCAGAAATACTGTTTTTGTATAAAAACTATTATTCCTAACGGCATACACCTTACAAAGAACTCAGCTAGCAGAATTGGCTTCAATTAACTCTATTTTCAAAATTTTATATTTTAACAATTGTGCAGAAATACTGTTTTTGTATAAAAACTATTATTCCTAACAGCATACACCTTACAAAGAACTCAGCTAGCAGAATTGACTTCAATTAACTCTATTTTCAAAATTTTATATTTTAATAATTGTGCAGAAAGACTGCTTTTGTATAAAAACTATTATTCCTGACGCTATATTTTGGTTGCATTGTATCATTAACAAGGACAAATACCTTCTTTTAATCGCAAGCCATCAGCACCAGTTCGTTTCACTCGTTCAGAACCAGCTAGGTCCACCAAATGGAGCTTGGCGCATAAGATGTCGTCACCCTTCTTTTGTTCCATTGAGATTGTGAAGATAGCATGTGAACGACTAGGCGAAGAAACATGATGTGAACCACACAGTTAACATAACATAAGTTAATTTCTTAATGTAAATTTCATGTGTATCATTATTATTGTCAAACTAAAAGAATCGGAAAACATTTTTGTGACATTTTACCTTGATTGACTATTCATGTTGGTACTTCCAGTGGCACGTGACAATGAACCACTTGAGAGATATGATGCCATTTCATCTTTTGTCTTAACATCAGCCTCTGTCACCCCAGTAAGTGTTATTCCTCCATTCGATGTTTCTCTGATTTGTATAGGAACTCTACTAGGTTGCACAGCAACCTTTGCAGTAGATGCTGTCTCTCCTTTAGATGAACTAGAATCAAGCAAATCAAAAACCTCTTCTTTGAATATCTGTCAATTTTTAGCAAATCAAGCTTTAAAAGTTTGATCCTAATTGACAATACCAGAAAAATTCATATTCGCTAAACAACAATACAATATTTTGTTCACCTCAATAAATGATACTCTGATCAAAAATTCTGTGGAATCTCTTGTAGCCTTAACTCTGTCGAATATGGTCTCCATTACCCTGGGTATAATTCCACCAGTACTCGCCTCTCCGCTATAATTGGTGCCCATGGTGTATGTTTTCCCCGAGCCCGTCTTAGAAAACGAGAAAGGATTAAAAAAAAAGCTCAACAACAATTGTAAAATATAGATAACAAAGCATAAGTTTCTCAAACAAACATTTCATAATCATCAAGAAGAGTGAAACATAACCAACAACATTTGAAATTATACCTGACCGTACGCAAGAACTGTAGCATTATATCCATGGAAGAGTGCATCAACAAGCGGTGCCACACAATCGTCGTAAATTGAAGAGGAAGGAGCCCCCGTGCTACCATATACATAATCATACGTGAAGCAATGTGATCCTATTTGCACCTATCGAAGACGCCAATATCAATTTCATAGAGAAAAACTCCAAAGTTGCCAAACAAATCTTATTTAGAAACATTAAAGAATTCAGAAACAATATAGCACCTGAGGTTCAACGGGAACCACCGAAATACAATCTGTGCAACCGTTAAGAAGCTCCGACGTAATCAATGGACGTATATTCACCGCGACTCGCACGCATTCTGTCTCCATCATCTCTGTTTAGCTCAAGCTTTTGGAACTCTATAATCAATGTGAAAAACACGAAAAGTCGAAACAGGTGAAATTCTGAAGCATGAAAAAGAGAGAGGTTTCGTGTGAGCAGGAGTGTGAGAGAAAAGAGATGGGAGAATCAACAGAAGTGAGGATTTCGTCGTCGGAGAAGAAGGAACAGAAAGGACGTATTCTTGTTGGGTTTGCAATAGAGGGAAATGGCGGAAAGGCGTCAATTTGTGATCATGCACAATAACCAAAGAATCATAACAATTGCAAATATGGATAAAAAATAGGGAAGAGTGTTTTTCATAAAAAAAATGTTTTTATAAATTATTACTTTTATTTGAATAATTATTACATTTATATATTATATTTATCATTCACAAATCAATAATTTATATTATATAAAACATTTCTCACCATTTTTTTAAAAAAAAATCTTTCCTTTTTTTTATGAAATTTTCAAAAGAATATATTTCTTTTGTCAACAAATTTTTTATTTACATATTTTTAAATAATTATTGTTTGAAATATTTTTTTAAATAATTATTTTTTCAAATAATTATGTAAGGTCCCTAAATAAGATGACGTTAAAGTAGTGCATGTTCCTTTATGAATTTAGGGATGTCCAAGGTGGTATTATATATTGGGGGACGGTGACACCTTACTTAACAAAGATATATTGGTTTTACTTCTGTCTAATCATGTAGATATGATTTTAGGTGGTAAGAAGTTGAAAGAGACTTACATTAGTAGTCTTGGTAAATAGATATACATTTGACTTAATATAAGATGTTTTGTGTTACCCTAATATTGAGGACTTTGGTCTGATTTTGGTATTATCAAGTGTTAGTATTCGTTGTGACTTGTTTATCATAGTTAAAGTTATTTAGAAGATGTCTCATATTTAGTTATGACATGTTGTATGACTACATATAAGTCTTCATATGTATGATTAATGGAGCACGATATATACAGACATGCATGATGACATACAGGGATGATGATGATGTATAATGATGGTATATGCATGATGATAATCTTCATATCACATTGTGTTATTTTTTCGTTAGCTCACCACTGTTTGTTGTGTGTATAACACTGATAATCATATATGATAAAAAAGTAGATATTGTTATAGGTGATAATGAAAGTGTGTTGAATTCCATATAAAATGATTAATTATTGTTGTGTGTATAACACTATGATGATCATATATGATACAAAAGTAGATATTGTTATAGGTGATAATGAAAGTGTGTTGAATTCCATAAAAAATGATTAATTATTTTAAAAGAAGTTTTGTTAGTGTACGATAGTTGTTGGGATTCCATTCTTAGCTTTATATAGTCATTTTAGTAATAGTGATTCTAGTTAATACAACAATAGTTGTAAGTATCTTATCATTTTAGTAATAGTGATTAATAATATTGATTAGTGATATCAAAGACAAAAATAATATACTCAAATTAAATGTAGTTTTAATGTTTATGTAAAGTCAGTAGAGTTTATTTTCCATGGGTTGCAAGATCCCTTCAGTGAGATTTTCTTCCTCTTACACATGTATTGCACCACTCTCACATTGTACTTCACAAGGAATGTAAAACAACAATTTTCTCCTTATTCACCAATAATGTTAACTCTCTCTTTGTTATACATCAAAAACAACAAATCTAGAAATGAAATTAGATGTCTCGACTCACCACTTTTATTAAGAAACTTTGTTAAGTATGAGAGTATTTTTATGATATTAAAAAGTTAAATATAAAATAAATTCATATTTGTAATTAATATTTCATAAATTTAAATAAATTAAATATCATACTTAATAAAAACAAATTTTATATAAGATCCAAAAGATATTTACGATTTAATTATTGATTTATTCACAATTCAAACACAAATTATGATAAATGAGAAATTATGGTTTTCATTTGAAAATAAATAAATGACCATATTTATACTTGTTGTAAAACTGACTTTATAATATTTATAAGTAATATTTAGAGATTATTTTTTATTATCATTTTAGAACCGTTTTTAGTGTTCATTGTTCATCCTTATTAATATAATTTATTTTTAATTTTACTATCCATAAAAAATAGCATATAATTTTAACATTATAAAAATTAACAAAAAATATTAATTATAATTTTTTCATAATATTATTTATTTAATATTCTCATAAAAAAATAGTCACATATAATATTGTTTCTCCTAGTAAATATTATATTGATAAATATCGTACAAAGTTATAATTTCATGCAATGATAATATAAGTGTAAGGAATTAATTTATGCTGTGTATGATAAACTTATTGATTATTGTACTATTGTTTTTAAAATTGTACCAAATATGATTTCCACTTTAAGAATGTAATTTTCACTGGTAATGTATGTCTGTTGAATTCAATTAGGGATGGTAAACTTGATTATTAGATAAATTTTAGTTTGTATCATGATAAATCTCATGAATAGTATTATTTTATTTTATCATAAAAAATTAATTTAACATAAGCAATTTAATTAAAATTCAATACCATTTATTAACTATTTTTTTCTACAACTAACTACAGTAAGCTGCCACATCAGCAATTGAGCACACGAAACACATTTTCATGCATTTTCATGAAATTGAGCAATTGAGCACACTAACTATTATTGTCATGTCATTTTCATGCATACGGACACCTTCTAGACCATACACTTTGAGACCCAAATTATCCAATCAGAATATATTTCATTTAAATAAAAACGTATATTTGAAGCATCAACCAAGATAAGTTTATTTTATTAAAGTTATAATTGAATTATTTGAAAACTTTAGATTAATTCAACTCTTTTGAAATGCATTATTTGATTAAACAAAATATATAAAAAAAATTTACAAATTAATTTACATATAAATTAATTTGAATTTATAATTTTTTTTTATATTTTTTCCCTTAAATTTTTTGTGGTGAAACTCTTTAAAATATCAAGCTTCTACTTTTAATTTTTACTATGCAGCCTTTTATATAATTTAAAACAAAATATACAATTTAATATAATAATTCGTTTAAATGCATGCTTATTAACAAAAATAGATGTTATTATTTTTGCCTGCTAAATGTTGCATCTGTTATTTTATTTCTTCTATAATTTTTGTAGGTTTGACTTTAATTTTTATAAAATTTAAATTTTTTCTTTAATTAAATTACCATATATCCTTTTAAAAATATTATATCATATTTTCATTTAATTTTACATTCATATTGTTAGTTTCATTTTTATGTTAACGGAAACATTTTGCTTGAATGAAAATATAAGAAAAAATTATATAACAATTCAAAACATTTCAAAATCAACAAAATAATTTATTTTAAGAGGTTAAACATCTTGACAGGTTCAAAAATATCTAAATACAGATGTACTTTGCACATATTTTATGATCTAAGTATTTAAATTCAAATGATCATTTAAGGCAGTGAAATTAAAGATGCTATTAACAAGTGAGTTTCTATTCCAACATGTATAAAATTTCTTCAAATGCTCTAAATATATATACAAAACTATCAAAATTCACTCATGCATAATCTTAGTCATTTAATGTCATATTCAACTACATTAATTATAATTTAATATATTTATCAAATATAACATCTATTGTCTTAGTTATACTCCAAGGTATAAATAGAAAGAATTGGAAAAACACAAAAACTATAGACATTTAGAGCAACACAATTAAATAAATCAAATTTCAATCAAGAGCTAAATTAATAGAACTTATCACTTTTCTTAATTAACTTAACAAACATTGTGTACAAATACTTTATAATAATTTAAATAATGTAAGAGAGGAATTGATATTGAAAAAAAATGAAAAGTTCAGAGAGATGATAGAGAATGAAAGGTAGAAAGAAATTCTTAAAAGTAAAATAAAAGGAGAAAAACAATAAAGAAGAATAAAAGGTTTATTCAAAAATTTTATATAAATTTGTTATAAATAAAATATTATTATGTTATTTTTAAATTTCTAATTTATTACTATACTAAACCATTTATTAAGGATAATAATGAAGATAAAATGTAAGAGATTTTAATAAAAGAGAAGAAAAAAAGAAAATATCGTCATTGGAAATAAAAATAGACATCTTAATAAAAAAAAAGAGGATAAATAAGTTTTTTTACAAGAGATTTCAAAATATCAATTTACCTTTTATGCTTATAATTTAAAGTTTTTAAAAATTTAACATCGTATTTTAATTTCTATACTTTACATATTTTAACTTTCATTATTTTCCTTCAAATCTATCTGCTAATACAGGGAAGTGAAATTTAGATTTAATGTTGTCTTTGGATAAGAAATTTCACCATTTCTAATACATTAAATTTGAATTAATTTTATTTAAATTATTTTTAAAATATTTTATTTACATAGGACAATTTAAATTTATTTTCGGATGAATAAAATATTTCGAATTATTTTCTTTTGTGATGAATACAAGAATAAAAATAATGTTGATTACTTTGATGGTTTCTGGAAATGAATAGCCCTTGTAGTATAGAAAAAATATAAAAATAAAATAATAATAAAATTTTGCAGACGCACATGCCGTGTAAGTTAGTACTATTTGGATAAAAGGGTCACGATCCAGGCGCCACATAAATCCGCAATAATCTATAATTCGCTGGTTAACAACATTCATAATCCCAAACTCTGTGTTTTGATTGGACCATGGCACAAGAAATCTGTTAATTCCCGCATTATTACCACGCCAACCGAGTTTGGCTTTTCCACGGCGTGGTCCTTCAAATATTAACACTTTCATTCTTTTCCCTTCATTCAGGAGGATAATATCGTAATGTTCGTTTCGATTTTTTCCGGAACCGCTTCCGTAACTTCTTTCGCCAAATTCTATCTTCTTCCATGAACCCTGGATTGTTTTCTGAAGCATCATTCAGGTTTGTAGATCTCAATTTTCACTCAATTGTGTATTTTTTTTTCCTTTTTGAAGGCTCGTGAGGCATGCTCAATTAATTGCTGTTATCGCTTGTAAGAACTCACGCGGTTATCTTTGTTATAATTTTGAGCCGAAAATCTAGGGTTTTGTTTCCTGCTTTCCTATTTCTTTTTTCGTTTGTGCCTTTTACTCATTCCGAAGTTAAATTTATCTCAATTTATAGGAATAGGACTGTGATTAGTTCAGTTGCTGAGAATTTGTCTAAAGATAAATATTGGAGTGATTTATCGACTTTTTTTTTTTTTTTTTTTTTTTTTTTTTTTTTTTTTTTTTTTTTTTTTTTTTTTTTTTTTTTTTTTTTTTTTTTTTTTTTTTTTTTTTTTTTTTGCTGATGTTATTGTCTGTTTTATTGCAGATTTTTATTTTCCGTCGACTTTTGAAACGTTTCTATTCTTTGGTAATTCCATTTTTGAGGAACTGAGGCATTGGGTTGAAAGGGAGAACTGGTTTTCAACTTTGAACTGATTGCATTAACTTGTACGGGAATCTCAGGATGGTCTGTTCAGGTTCAACGCCATTGTCTCATGACGTTAGGCTCAACAGTAATATTGGATTCTGTAGTTTTCATCGTCATGTACGCCAATAATTTGATAATTCCCTGCAGTTTTCCTCTTCAAATTAAAGAAGTGCTGAGTTTTATTTCCATCATTTTGACAGAATCGGATGGGGGTTGGTCGATTACATTTGGTCACCATAAATCTTTCACCGGGTAGCTTGGTATGGTTCTTGTGAATTAATATTTTCATGCATAGTCTCTTCTCCCTCTCCTTCCCTCTTTCGCTTATGTTTGATGGATGGTTTAATCCTTTCCTGCTTGAATTCCTCTGTGTCTGGGGTGCTCAATTGCACATGAGCCAGCATAATAAATTTGGAATAATATTCTGATTCGATCAAATTTTTGGACTTAATAATAACAGAGTCTGTCCGGACCCAAAATTTAGGCAAAATGTGCACCTTTTGATATTATGCATAACTAACACCAAAGTTTTTGTATATGGAAAAAATGGTATTTTTATAACGTGAACTGTCAAATAAATTATTATATTAATGATAATGTTATCTACTTATCTTGTTTTGCATAAGACATCAAGTCTAGAAATTCTGTAGTAAGCTTGGCCAACTTAGAGTATTTTTGTAGTAGAGGTGTCAAAATGCCTAACCGGCTAACCTGAAAAGATTGCAAAACAGGTGGGTACAAAAAATTGGCCTAAACTGATCTGAGCCCCTTTCGGCGTGACCCTTGTAGTCTGCAGTCCATATGGGTTTAGGTCGGACCAGTCTCTAGGCATTCTGCAGGACCAGGTCTAAATGAATCACAGCCCATTATAAATTCAAGCCTGACTAAGTTGACATCTTTTACACCTTAACCCATTGGCACGAGTCGAGCCACCTTTTTGACACCCCTAGTTTGTATAGCTGATTATGTTCTCACATTCCAGAAATAAAGTTGATTGAATTTTTTTTGGATTTCCTTTCAGTGACATTCAAGTACTTACTAAAACATCTTGAAAGAGTGACAAAAGATATATCAAGTTTAAATTTTAGAACCCAATGCCAGCCCAAATAAGCTGAGACTGGTTGGGTGGGTCATTGGCCAAAATTTGGTTTTGAACACCCCTACACTTTGCATACAATTAGTGTTTTTCTTTTATATGTGCTAACATTGATTGTATTATTTTATCTAAATCTCTGGGGATATTTCTTTTGGAAATAACAGAAGCAAGACTCTTCGGCACTCCATCTTTTAAGAAGACTACATGCTCCAATAAGGCACGTGCCTTCCAAATGTAATGTTTTCATATGTCGGTCTGTCTTACTACCAGGTGGAGGGAGTGGAACTCCTCTCATGAAATCTGCTGGTGTTATTTTAACAAGGTTGGCTTCTCTCTCATTGTTAATTTAGAAAGGTTCCTCCAATTCAGTGGATATGTATGCTCATACCTGTATGGTTTCTCACTTTTTTACCTTTTGGCTTTTGTTGTAAAATTTATTTTAACTTGTTTGCCTTGATGTTTTGGTAGCCCATCTAGTAATGTCACAGGTATATACAATCATGCTTATGAATGTTTTTTGTAACAAATTTCATGTTAATGAATCAGCTTGTAGTTATGATTCCGAGGTGTATAATCAGAGGAGATCTAACTACAGACTCTTCCCTATTGGTTGAAATTTGCTCCCAAATCTTATTTAGTGAACCTCTTGATGATTTTGTACTTTGTAATAAATTTCAACTACTGAGTCTCAGCGAGAGTGTATGTCCAGCATAATATGTTAGAAAGTGTGTCCCTAGTACTCTTCATAATTATATATCATACTGTGGCAAATCACTATATGTTCTTTTATTACTTGCTCAATTTTTTTTCACTCTAGTTTAAACCACCTGCTTGTTTCAGTCTTCTAGTGCCCAATACAGGTGCATGGTGGTTAACGTGCCCTCCTGCCCCGTCTGTTTTTTGTCTTTATTTATTTAGCTTGTTGACATATGTTCTGGACTAAAGTCAACCTGTCAAGTGATCTGTTTCTAATTTATCTTTTAGGAGTGAATATACATATAAATTGGCATTGACTGGACTTACCAAGACTCATATTGATTTGTATATGAAAGTGTAAAGAAATCTGCAAGATGATTTTATGATATTTTTATTTTGTATATTTGAAGGACCAGGATTAACCGGTTCTGATTTTGTACTATTCTTGTTGCTTCTTTCTCTTTATCTGTTCTTTAATACATTACTCTAGGGAAACATTATTTATTTTTAGATATTTAATCAGGTCATATGATGCTTTACAAGGAAACCCTGTTTTGCTTCAATTGATTCCAGCCCTCGGCATCATTGCCTTTGCTGTTTGCGGTCTTGAGCCACTCATTCGACTCAGCAGGGTTTTGTTCCTTCAAGTAAGTTACCTTTAATTTTTTTTTTAATTATTCATTTACCCCAGACCTGATTGATTAATATGAATAATACCTTTTCTGATTATGAAAAAAATATTTTCAGAGGACTGACAGCAGTTGGAAGAAAAGTAGTTCACGACATGTTATGACATCTTATTTTCAGCCATTGTTGTTATGGACTGGGGCAATGCTCATATGCAGGTTTATTTCTTGGCCCAGCGTAGACTCAAGAGTTTGAACACTTGAAGTACAAGATTTTATATAAAAGTTCTGGGATTGAACCATAGTTTCCAGTACAGAACCCTAACATAAGCCTAAACCCAAACGAGGAGTATCCACCATCAAACAAACTTCAGAAATGTAACAGACAATAATCTCGAAACTGTTGCACATCCTGTTTAAGAAAAGCACACTTAACTGGCATACTACTGTCCTACAGTTGCTAAACACAGAACTGTCCTATCAGCTGACAAGTATATCTCCCAAGAAGCCTGTATTGGTGTTGATCATATAATTATTTGTTTCAGGGCATTTGATCCAGTAGTCCTACCATCTAAGTCCAGCCAGGTTGTGAAGCAGCGGCTTCTGAATTTTGTGAGATCTTTGTCAACAGTGATTTCATTTGCTTACTGTCTATCAAGGTATTGATATCTTTTGTTATGGTTTTTCCGCTTGTACCAGACATAAGTGTTTTGGGTCCTGCAAACTGGTTAAATTATAATGTTACAAGGTTGCATTTTTTTTTTCAGTTTAATTCAACAAGCACAAAAATTCTTTCTGGAGGCAAATGACTCCAGTGGTGCAAGAAATGTATGTTTCTGTTTACATATTCATTTACTAGTATTGTTTGTTCTTGTCTTTTTTTAATTGTTACATCAATAACATGGTGGACTAGTTTTTGTTGTTCGAGCATTTGAACGAAAACTTAGTTTTTTTTTAATATAAAATAAAATTAAGAATATACTCAATGTATAAGAAATACAGAATTGATTGTTTATATATTATTTTTACTTGTTTTTCAGCTTACGGATTGAATGCCTTTTTATCAAATCATTCTTCACTTCCGGTTTGGACCTTTTTGTGTGGGAACCCAAATTTTTAATCTTAATCAGCTTCTCATTTAGGAAAATTTGACTGACAGGTGGGCTTTGATTTTGCTGGGAAGGCAGTATATACTGCTGTTTGGGTTGCTGCCGTGTCGTTGTTCATGGAGCTGTTAGGTTTTTCCACACAGAAGTGGTTAACTGCCGGTGGTTTGGGCACTGTATTGCTCACTCTAGCAGGTCGTGAGGTACAACATTATTTCTTTTGTACTGGCCAGTGTTATGGTTTACTGGCTACCAGCACTGGTTTTTGTTCATTGTATGTCGTGAATCCATAGCTATATCAACCTGATCAAATTCTGCAAGAGTAAGTCCTCTAGGTGTATAGTTAGTAGCAATATTCAATCAGTATTTGTATACATAATTATTTAATGCTCTTGTTTGCTATTGTCATTCTAAGTTCATGTTTGTGATTAATCCAGATATTTACAAACTTTCTGTCGAGCATAATGATCCATGCAACTCGGCCATTTATTGTGAATGAGTGGATTCAAACGAAAATTGAAGGATACGAGGTTTCTGGCACAGTTGAGGTTTGTATCTCTAACCTAATTAGAAAGAAAATTTAAAGTCTAAGAAGAAGTATCGTGGTGGTCCAGTGAAAATGTTTTTTCTTTTTCTTTTTTAGTGATCTCCACAATCATGTGACAATAGGAGAATTATTACCATGGTAGATTTTCTTAGATGGGCAACTTCAATTATGTTTTATTCAAAATTGTTTTTTCTCTAGCATGTAGGATGGTGGTCACCAACCATTGTTAGAGGCGATGACCGCGAAGCAGTTCATATTCCTAACCACAAATTTACTGTAAATGTTGTGAGAAATCTGACCCAGAAATCTCATTGGCGTATCAAGAGTTACATTGCTATCAGTCACTTGGATGTTAACAAAATTAATGTAAGCATTATTGGATCACATGCTTAAAAAACATGTTCATGACTCTAATATGCATTTTTTAATGTGAAAGCTGATGCTATCTCGGCACCCTTTTCTTCACGCAGAACATTGTAGCTGATATGCGCAAGGTTTTGTCCAAAAATCCTCAAGTAGAGCAGCAAAAATTGCATAGAAGGGTCTTTTTGGAGAATGTTAATCCTGAAAATCAGGCTCTTATGGTTTGTGTCTGTTTTATTAAGTTGTTTATATGGCACTAGTCTTCAGTTTTTAATTTGCAAATTTTTATGTTTTATGCAGTGTCTCAAGAAACATATTTCTTCATAAGTTTTTTTTTTTTAATTTTTTTTTCTCAGTATATATTCTCTTACTATTGGTCCTCTTTGTTGCAGATATTAATATCTTGCTTTGTGAAAACTTCTCATTTTGAAGAGTACCTCTGTGTTAAGGTAAAATGATGCCAACAGTAGTGAAAACTTTTTTCTAAATGTCAGGAGGAAGCATGCCATTAATTCTATTATAAGATCGTCATTACTCTTTATGTTCATAATATTTTCTTTTTGTAACATTTTTTATATGTAAAAATAGGAGGCAATTCTTTTGGATCTTCTCAGAGTTGTCAGTCATCATCGAGCCAGGCTAGCCACTCCCATCCGCACAGTTCAGAAAATATACAGTGAGGCTGACTCGGAAAATATACCTTTTGCGGACACAATTTTCACTCGATCTAGAGCTGCAAATCGCCCATTCCTACTGGTAGAACCACCATATAAAGTTAACGGTGAAGATAAAGTTAAACCCTCAACCCGTGCAACTCGCACAAATGAGGAAAAAGATTCCAGGATTGATGAAACCATGGCATCTGACACCAAAGGAGATGAGAATTTTGGATCAACATCTACCTCCTCAACCGATGTAAACAACTCTAGGGATAAATCCAAGTCATTTTCTGAATCACAGACTAAAAGGGAAAATGCAGTAGATGAACGAAAGGGAAGTACAATTCCTGTATCTAGAAACCTGGCTCAGAGTGCTGTGCCTGAATCCTCACCTGTCGCTACCCATGAGACCACTTCTGCTACTTCTTCACAGTCAAAGCAAGATGATGAGAAATCTTCTGTCTCTTCGTCATCAGTTAGACCTTCCTTGGAAGAGAACATTCTTCTTGGGGTTGCCTTAGAAGGCTCAAAACGAACTCTTCCAATCGAAGAAGAAATGACTCCATCTGCTATCCCCCCGGACTCACAAGAATTTGCTGTCCAACGGAACGGTGGTGGACCTCCTGCTAGCAAGGATAAGAAAGATGGTCAGTCTTCATCTCCGACTGGTAAACAGAATGACTAGATTAGTAGCTAAATTAAGCCAGATTAGAATTTGATATTTCAGTATATACCTTCGATAGAAGTTAAAAATAATCCAGCTGTCTTTTTATAAGTTGGAATTATGCATTGTATTCTACCTAATTACCCGTTTATGTACATAATTATCAATTCATGGTTCACATAACTTTCAGAATCTCTAATTGTGGCTTGTGCCCACTCCGTTAATAGGCAAAGGTAAAATCTAACTGGCATTTGATTTAGTTTATGGTTTATGGTTGGCATTTTTACAAATCAATTTTTTGTGAGTGAAACTTCCTTTAAAACTTAAACTTCCTCAGACGGAAACACATGTGGAAGTAGAATATGATCGAAATTAGTCAAATCAGGCTTAGGGTTGAAAATGGTTACCGATAGGCTCCTTTGGCTTATTTACACTCTTCTACAAATAAGTCATTGGGTTGGCTTGAACAGGACCTGCAATAAATGGTCATTTATAACTCTTTTCCAAGTAGAGGCAATATGAAAGAATCCAATGTTGTTTTCATGATCAAAAGGCCATAAATAGTAGTTGTAGTGAACCTCTCAGGCATGTATGGCCATTTTATCCCATTACATCATCCATATTCGGCTTGACTTGCGGGTGACCCTTTCTACAAGTCGATTGATTTTATAGTATAATACCCATTTACATCACTCCTGTGAGTGAGGTCCTATTTTCATGACGTTTTATTTTAATTTTAATGCCTCACTATTTTCGTGAAGCTCATAAGAAGGAGACTTCCATGTACGACTTTCCAACTACCTTATGATCATTTTAGAAATCATTATTGATTATTAAAGGCATTGGAGTTTACTGTCCGTCAAATGATTAGTCAGCCAAACCCACATATATATACCTCATATTCAATATGAAAGGAACGCATTTACTTTTATTTGAGGGTCGGAGTTTCATATGTAACTGTCGCTGTCGGGGAATTTGCTTCCGCAGCCGTGAATCACATCCTCTGATTTATCAGAACACTTGTGAATGATGTGTTTGTCGGTGAAGAAACTGAAATAACTTAGGAGTTTTTTTCTTTCGAAAAATATCCATATAGTTGATAAATAATCTCATTTCTAAAAAACTAACAAAAACATGTATTTACGTTTTTATTACATTAAAATATTTATATGATTTTATTATTTTTATGAATAATTAATTAGAAAATATAAAGTAATACAATTTAAAATTTAAAATGTATATACATATGTAAATTTTGTATATGTTTAGATAGTATTAAAAGTTATATAATTGTAATTTTCAAAAAATAAATTATTGAGTTATTTTTAAATAAATAAATTATTTTTTATTTATGAAAAAATAAAATTATTCACTTAAGATAATACCAAGAAAAGTGGCGCAGGTATCATCCAAACTAATCGTGTTTCGGTTCCTATACTTAAGTATTTCTGAATCAACTTTTGGAAATGTGCAAACAAACAATGCTATGTAAAAAATCATTGAAATTATATTATTTACACTCTTCACCCGTTGCTTTGACTTCTAATAATTAAAATGTTGTGCACCTCGAAAATTTCCCCATTTATATAACCGTTATAATTTTACCGTTTATTTTTCTATAGGTTTTTGTCGTTACATAGTAAATATTAATATTATCATGCATGTCATAAAATTTTAATATTAATGTATTGTTTTTTTAGCTGATAAAAAAAATGTATTGTTTTTTAATCTGTATTTTGCAGTATAAAAAATCCCAACAACAGTCTAGATAAATCTCATAATTTTTAAAATTCAATCATTTCATAAATAAGATAATCATAGCTTAATAAATAAATTAGTAGCAATATATAGGATGCGAGGTTTCAGGTGAGACCCACTTGAGAATTCAAATAAAGGTATTGAATTGGAAACAATAGATGCTGAGAAGAATAAAAATGAGTGATGTATACTAAGAAAATTATCTAAGCATCTAAAAGGATATTCCTTATTAAATATACTCTTACACCTTCGCTAAAGAATATCTTTGATAAAAAGAAAACTATTATCATATAAAATTGATTGATAATAATACTGTTTGATTAACTAGAAAGTACTAAAAATATATAGTTTAATATGTCAACCAATTCTGAATTAGCAATAGCAAAGTTAATACCTTTTGTAATAATTATGTTGAAAGAAGATATTTAAATTGATTTTTATCAGTTAAAAAGGAATATAAAATTAAATAACATATTTAAAGTGTTTAATATGAAGCTTTTTCAAAAATATAAGTAAAAATGTACCTAGAAAAATAATTAGGCTCTAGTAATTTTTCTTTATGTAATATTATTAAACAGTAAACAAATAGTAGGGAATAACTCGTGATTATATACCACTTTTTATTTTTTTTTTAAGAAAAAAATTTATCATTAAATTATTATAAAGAAGGTTCGTGTGCTGATTGACACGTTTTTGACTTGGAAGAGTACAAATTTGCGTTTCTAACTATTCGCGATTGTTCCATTACCGAGAAGAGGATTATTCTCTTTTCTTTGCTCCCACTTCTTCGGAATATTATCAGTATCAGACATCAGCGTATCTCTCTGTTCGAGTCCGTTAGAAACATTATATATTTATTTGCATTGAGACCTTCTACTGTCTCTGCTTCTAGCATTACCTGGTTTGTCTCTCGTGCAGGTTAACCAGGCAAAAGTTAAAGTAGTTTCGATTTGTTCATACGATGTTGTGCTCATCGCGTAACCTTGGACTTCATTTCACTTCAATTGGACTGTCTCGCGACATCAGGCTGTACAGTAATCATGGAAGTTGTTGTTTTTGTCAGGTTTGTGGTTACTTAATTTTATTGTTTTTCTTGAGATTTCCTCTTAGTTGTAGGGTTTATTTGAACAAATTTCTACATTAAACTTTTAGGCTTTTAGGATAGAAAAAAAAAGTGAAATGAGTTTCTCTGATGCATGATCTTATTTTTAGAAATTTTGTCAGAAATTTTCTAATCTTTATCTTTAGCTGTTGTAAACGATAATTCCAGGCTACTTTTTTTTTTTTTTTTTTCTTCTACTGTTACGATGTACAACGTTGAGTTTCAATTTACTTGTCTCTTGGCAGAAGAGCGTGCATGGGGATAGATTATGTTTTGTTGCCATTAGTCTTTTGCCACATGGTTTGGTATGGCCTTCATTTATGAAAATTTCATGTTTATTATTTGTTCTCTCTAAGCATTTAAATTGTGGGCGCTATTTCTCTTTGTTACTTTATATTGCTGGATATCACGGAGAAAGGAGCGCCACGACTGTGCTCGTAGACACTTAGGTACAATTCTTTAGGTATTGTTTGTACTGTTCTCTAATAAAAATAGAGTTCCATCCTGGTAATTCACACAATCCTTGATAAAAGCTTTAGTTATATGGATTACTAGGTAAAACTTCAATTCTAATTGGAGATTAGACAAACAACTCCTAAGGAACTGTATTTAAGTTTTTTCTGTTTCTAAAACCTTGGTTCCGTCCTAGGATAGCTATGTTTGCTAGTTAGCTATTTATCTTTGAATTTTTTGTTTCTGGAAGTTTCATTTGCAATTTTTCATGCTTCATGATAACAGTTACGGTATTAGATGTATCTTTTTCTTTAATTTATTGTTTAAATACATGGAGAACTTTGTGATTTGACAGAGGCTAGAGGGAGTAGTACATAAGGCAACAGAAATCAAATATAAAAAGCACATTACCTTTAAATCAAGAAACTATTATTGACTGGGTAATGTGTCAATATACAAAACCAACCAACCAACCAACTAATGCATTATTTACGAATGACACCGGTATCTCCAACTACAAATTTTGAAAATACAGACTAACCTTGTCTAATTTAGGTACTTCTCAGATAAAAGTTTCTGCTATGATGAACTACACAGCAGTTATCTTGTATATTTTTAGTACATAAGGCTTACTCAGCCAAAGATATGGCAAAATATAAGCCATTCTGTAATTCACGTATGCCAAAAGAGTGCAATTTTCCTTGGTAAAGATGTGGGTAAGGTAACTGTAGCAAAATGATTCGACCATCTCATTGCTGAGATCACGACAACACATAGCACTGGAAATTTTTATATTAAGCATTAAAATTAAAAAGCAAAGGGTAATTTGAGGGTAATCCGAGGACTAGTTACATTACATAGAATCCTGCTTACCATACTCTTCTACTCTGTGATGAGCGAGCATCCATGAGAACATCAGTTGTCCAATCCTTTACATCCTCCTGCGCACAGCACGTGGGGATTTTGGTCACTCATAGTGTGTTTGGATTAGGTTCATGGTGAGAAATTATCAATTAATTTTTCTTGGTGAAGGTAAAAACAACAAATACTTCTACCTTTTTGTGGTATCACCATGATTTCATTGGATGATAGGATAGAAGAATTGATTTTTGTGTTATCTAAACGCACTGTAAATCTAAATGTTTCCTAATTCCAATGCAATTACTTTTGTCAACTAAGCAACTTTAAAATGACATTAGAACAAACGAGTTCTTAAAGATGTTGCATATGTAAGAAACTACAACTAACAACATTGCTTAGCATTAAAAAAACAATTTTTCAAGTCAAATGAAAATCTTGTGAGTACAGAGATAAAGCAGGACTTACTAAAAACAGCTTAAAAGCTCAGGTTCAATTTTATTATGGCAATTTGCTTTTTATTGAATACATTGCATATTACTAAGGTGAAACTCTACCAAACAAACCAGCAAAGTTAATTATCTCCCTCTCTTTTCTTCCCACTCCTCCCTACCGAACAAACCCATAGTCATGTTTAGTTCCTTAGAAAGTGAGAAATGAGTCTTGAAAAAACAAAAACAAAAATGTTTCAACACTCATTTCTCTCTTCAAGAAACTAAACTTGTATGAAACTAAACTTGTATGGGAGAAATTGTTGGATTCAGTGGTTGAACAGTTTTGCAAACACACTCTAAGTGTTCCATTTTTGCATTGAAAATGCCCATATGAGCAAGTCATAGCTGCCTAGATCATGTGTGATGAAGAATATTTCGTTTTACCTTTCACTTGAAAGATTATGTTGACAAATCTAATAAAAGTACGAGAGAGTTAATTTCGACCATAGTTTTACTTGAAAAATGAGAGGATTGAAAACACAGTGTATTAAACGTACACTGTTGGACTTTATTGATGTATATATAGGATACAAAGAAGAGGCAAGGCACTTGCCTAAAACCCTAACCGTAAAGTTGGGTACACACACAAGAAAAATAATAAATAAAACATTACATTTCAACACTTCCCCTCAAGTTGGAGCATATAGATCATATGCACCAAGATTGGAACATGTTGAATCCTAGGTCCTCTTAGATTTAGTTAGAATGTTTGTGTGTTGTTTATTAGAGTTGACAAGCTCAGTAATAAGATCCTTGGACAACAACTTCTCTCTAACAAAATGACAATCAATCTCGATATGCTTAGTTCTCTAATGAAACACCGGATTGGAGACAATATGAAGAGCTACTTGGTTGTCACAATACAACTTCATCTACTCATTTTCACAAAATTTCAACTCTTGAAGGAGTTGCTTAATCCACACAAGTTCACATGTACCTAGGGCCGTATATCGATAGTTAGCTTCTTCACTAGATCGAGTAACAACACTTTGTTTCTTACTTTTCGAAGATACAAGGTTTCCTCCAAGGAATACAGACTATCCTGTGGTAGATCTCCTTCTCCTGTCGATGGGGCGACCAACCCAATCTACTTCACAATACCCTAAGACTTGAGTACATCCTTGGTTCTCATACAACAATCCCTCTCCTAGGTTCCCTTTTACAATTTGAGAATGTGAATCACAACATTCCCGTGATCAATGTCGGTGTTTTGCATAAATTGACTCACAACTCCCACTAGATAAGAAATATCAAGATTTGGTTATAGTAAGATAAATGAGTTTCCCAACCAACCTTCTATTTCTTTGGGTATGAGAAAAGATCACCTTGGTCTTATTAATTTCCCATTTGTGTCCATAGGACTATCAATGGGTTTGCAATTTTCCATGCATGTCTCCTCCAAAATATCAAGAGCATATTTTCTTTGTGAAATGATGACACCTTTTGATTGTGCCACTTCAATACTAAGGAAATATTTTAGATATCTTTGGTCTGAAAGTGGATGAATAAATGCTTTTTTAATTGAGCAATTCTAGTGAGGTGAGAGTGATTACCATACACAACGATTATCCAGTTCCTATTCTAGAATTAAGGCGCAAAAAGTTGGACTCAAACGGAGTACTAGGCCTGATTTCTCAAAACTTCTTATAGTCATCTCAGTTGATCACTCTAACATTGCCTTGACCTTTAGGAGTATTATTTATCTTATGCACCAACAGTCTCAGGTGATCAGTCTCAAAACTTCTTATACTCTTGGGATCAAGATTCATTGTACTATCACCCATTCCATCCATTAGTCACAACTTCATTTCATCGAACATGTGATGTACAACAAAATCAATCACTATAACCCTCACATTCATATATTTGTTTGTGTTAAATTCTAGGGAAGAGAGAAACATTGATATGAAATTGTGAGTTTATGAGACAACACGAGTGTTTTATTTATTTTGAGAAAAAGAAATCAATACAATAAATAGACAAGATTTGATATCCTCTAATAGCAAAGATATGATATTCCTAATAATATATATAAAATCTAGATATTCCTGATTTTGTACAATCAACTCCTTATTTCTATAATTATAACAATTTGTTTATATTGTGAAGTTGGGAGGTGGCGTACATACTATCATGAGGAGTTTGGCTAGGAGAGGGATTTCGACGACGGCGGCGACGACCATGGACATTGTGGCGATGTCAAGGTAGGATAGGGATTTGGGAATTGGGCATACTAGTAAATGTTGTTTTCCTTTGTTATTATTAGGTTAAATTCAACTTTTCCTTTCACATTTTTATATTTATATTATTCTCTTAATTTCTAAATTCAATTTAATCTTTTACAATTTTATAATGGTATAAAATAATCTTTTTGTCAATTTATTATTAACAAAGTTAGAAACACCTATGTTGTATGTGTTTGCATTTGAAGTTATATATGAATTGAATATTTGGTAATATTTGTAAAGAAAAATAAGTTGTACATTATTAAGAAGTGGGTGAGGTGATGTTCTGAGATTTCTTTTATTGATCCATAGAACCTAAATCCTAAATGCTAAATCACAAGCCTCAAACAAATATCTTGAAAGCTACAAAAGGATTGTAATTGTTTTAAACTTGTTAATTTTGAATTTTTTTAGAAAAGTTCGTATATAAATTGATATAGAATTGATCTGATTGATTATATATTTAAGAATAATCAATTATAGAAACTCAATATGAACATCCTAATCGATTATGTCTAGAAATAATTGATTAATACCATTCAAATAAATCCATTATTTCTAGACATAATCATTATCAATGAATACAACCTGAACCAAGCTCCAGAGTATTGATTATCAACAAAGTTTGTGTTTGAACCAAATTTCTAGATAATTGATTATCTCATTTATGATAATCAATTATTTGTGAAAGCACTATAATGTGCAAACACAAGATAATCAATTTTATTTTACTATAAATTGATTAATATGTTATAAGTCACTTTTCAAAAGATTTTTGAAAAAGATTTAAGTTCTTCTCAAAGGCATAGTAGGAATACGAATTAAATAGAGGGATGCCAACTTAAATTAATGCATAAGTCACACACATTTACACATGAAACCACAATAACACTCATTATCGTTTCAAAGTCTTGTTCATATATTTCTTTTTCCATCTATCTATTTCTGAATAAATGTTTACAGATATTTATTTTTTTAAATCGATGTAGGTCATATAATGCTATAGCGGGAAAACCAATCGCGATTCAATTCATCCCTGCCCTTGGTATTATTGGGTTTGCTGTTTTTGGTCTTGAGCCTCTTGTGCGACTGAGCAGGAATCTGTTTCTCCAAGAAGTTAGCATCTTATTGCATGTTTGTCAAAATCGTTTGAATAGTATTAATTGCTGATTTTCTGTCCCGTGATGTTTTCAGAGTACTGATAGAAGTTGGAAGAAAAGTAGTTCACGTTATATTTTGACATCTTATATTCAACCTATGCTGCTGTGGACTGGAGTGATGCTCATATGCAGGTACCTTTCTGGATTAACAAGTCTTTTTGCAGTGGAAGTTTGCCATTTCCTCTTTGTGAACACCTTAGCATAATCTGTTTCAGGGATTTAGATCCACTAGTCCTACCATCAGAAACTATTCAGGCTATGAAGCAACGGCTGCTGAGTTTTGTAAGATCTTTGTCAACCGTGCTTACAATTGCTTATTGTTCTTCAAGGTAGATTTGATTTCTGGCAGAATTATATCCCCATTTGTTCGGTAAACTAACAAAGTTACTTTTGTATTTGTAAGAACTATGGTCCTTAATGTGTATTTTGAGGAAGTTTTATATTTTATCTTTGCTGTAATTTTATTCATTATAATGGTCGTATGTTACAATTAATACTAGGTTTATGTATTTAAAAACAATCCCATAATCACAGGGATTTGTCTCCATAGAATTACCTGTCTATATTTCCTAAAGTAACCTGCAGGTTCATGTAAATATAGGCCCATTGACCTCGTAATTGATACAATAAAGTAGAATATTATTCCTTATAAATTTGAGAGCATTGCACTTTTTCATTGTAAGAAAAACTTTTGTTTTCTTATTTTTAGAACTAGAAGTAAAATACACACTAATTTGGAGTGATGTATGCAAATTAACCAAAAATAGGAGGAAAAAGAAACTGAGGCGCAGAACAAAATGTACAGTTTGCTATGTAAGATGATTCTATTTATTTTATTTTAATTATTCAGCATTTCAATTATATATTTATTTGAGACTTTTTGTTGATTTATTCAATTAATGTGCGAATAAAATATCAAATCCTCTATCTATTTTTGTAAAATAAACCATTGTAGTAGTTCATTTCTTATTATTATGGGTTTGAAGTCTTCCTATCTTGTTCAACTTATAATGTATTATGCTTTTGCTGCCTATTTTCAGCTTAATTCAACAAGCACAAAAAATTTGTATGGAGGCAAATGACTCCAGTGATGAAAGAAATGTATGTTTTCGTTACAGATCCTTGTTATGTTTCCATTTCTGTTTACATAACATTTTGCTTCAATAATATAATAATTTTGGGGTGATATCACTTAAATAAAGGTTTAGATGTGCTGTGTTATTCCAGATGAAAATTAGAAAAAGGTAGTCAACGTCTACAAAGTAAAAAATTCAATTGCTGAATATTATTTTGACAAATTTGAATTTGTGGGTTGAATGTGGTATCATTATAGATATTATTTCTTATTTTCATGTTGGATATTTTAGTGAGGGAATTCAAAGATGTTAATTTAGTTTGTTGATTCCTGGGGCATTCCTTAAGTATGTAAACACAAATCTTATTCGATATATTCCCAATGAATGACAGATGAGCATTGATTTTACGGGGAAAGCTGTATATACTGCAATTTGGGTTGCTGCTGTGTCATTGTTCATGGAGTTGCTGGGTCTCTCCACACAGAGGTGGTTGACTGCTGGTGGTTTGGGCACAGTATTTATTTCCCTTGCAGGTCGTGAGGTATAGGTTCTTTTGATACTGTCTATGAGAATGATTAAGTCACATTTGTCATTAGATTTTTTACGGATCCTCCTGTACATCAAATTCTCGAATTCCATAGAGTACCCGGTATAGCCATTACCAATTAGGTAGGCTCCTCTTTGCTGTCACTCTCACTTCACTTTTGTGGTGTCTTCAGATATTTACAAACTTCCTTTCGAGTATAATGATTCATACAACTCGGCCATTTGTTGTGAATGAGCGGATTCAAACAAAAATTAAAGGATATGAGGTTACTGGTAAAGTTGAGGTTTGTATTTATCATCTAACCTGCTGATATATGTTAGTTCATTGCAAGTGATTTCCATTATAGGTGATATTTTTCTCAAGCATCTTTAAAGTATTTCACTGTAACAAAATTTCATATTTTCTCTAGCATGTAGGCTGGTGGTCACCAACAATAATTAGAGGTTCTGATTGTGAAGCAGTTCACATTCCTAATCACAATTTGAGTATAAATGTTGTGAGGAATCTTAGTAAGAAATCTCATTGGCGTATAAAGACTCATCTGGCTATCAGTCACTTGGATGTTAATAAGATTAATGTGAGTATTTTGACTTCAAAATTTCTTCAGTTACTATTTGATGGCTATCTTTCGTCATCTGAAACTTATGTAATCTCTTTCTTAATTTTTTTATGCAGAGTATAATAGCTGATATGCGAAAGGTTTTGGCCAAAAATCCCCAAGTAGAGCAGAGAAAATTGCACAGAAGAGTTTTTTTAGAGAACATTGATCCAGAAAATCAGGCACTTATGGTTGACATAGCTTTCTTATTCATTGGTTTATATAATATTTATGAGCTAAATTCCAATATGTTTTTATCTTCCCCTTTTCTTCAATTTTTGTTTTGAAAGTTTTCTTTAAGGTTCCTTTCGAGATGCTGCTTGTAGCATATTTCTTAGAATGAAAATGAGCTTGTTCAAAATCTAGAATCTACCTTTGTTTGACACTTATATTGGTCAATTGAATGAAAATCTTGGGCATATTTTTATTCTTTGTGGAATACCTTTTTATTCTTTATCATTTAAGAACTGTAATTTTTACTATCATATTGTCATGAAATTGAGAAGTTTGTTATAATTTTTGAAGTTCTTTTAGGCAACAATATATATTAAAAAGTTATTTATAAAGAAAACTCAAATTTTTAACTTACGACATTTAGCTTTATGCATGATCATTATAATTTATCTTGTGTTAAAAAAATTTCTCGTCTATTAGAAAATGATCTCCCAAGTATATATGAAGAATATTCTTAACATTTCAATTTACTGCCTGGTGACAGATTAGTTATCTTCACCCATGACAGGATTAAAGTATTTTTCCATTAACATTTTGGAATACGTAGAAATCTGCTTTCTGCCCCTCTTATTATTATATGTAGAATTTGAGAATTTTTTCATTATGGTTTCTCAACTACCATTATGTTATAAACGCCTTTTTATGTTACAGATATTGGTATCCTGCTTTGTTAAAACATCACGTTCTGAAGAGTACCTACGTGTAAAGGTGAGACTAGATTGCTTATAATACTTGTTGATGCATAGTGCAATGATCCGTACTTCCCTGTTAAGGAAAACATATATAGTAATGCTTATAAATGTTTGGTAAAACAATTCTTTCAACTCAGTCATATTAGTAATGTCCTCACCCATTTTCGTGTTTTGAAACTGGGAAGGATTTTTTAATTGTCTTAATTGCGGATGGTAACTTACAAGTTTCTCTGTTTTTGTGAATTGTGTGTTTTATCACACATGTAAATATTTTATTTATAATCAGTGAAAGTATGTTATAGGAAAACCTAATAACGGTTAATAGTGGGGAATATCCTTAATTATTAGTTGTTCAATGTACCTAATTACTAAGATCAAATCATATCTTTTACACTCTTCTTCAAGTTGGAGCATATATGTTGAATGAGCCAAGTTGGTCACAAATGATGTCAATATGAGTTCTTCAAGGATAGATGCACATGCCAACAAAGAATGTAGTGAAAAAACTGAGTTAACAACTTCACAACGAGTCATACCAAACTCAAGCAAAATCGAGTTGAAACGGTTGAACCAAGCACGGGGAGATTGCTTCAAGTCTTACAGTGAGCAGCAAAGCCTACAATCAAGACTTGAGTGAGTCATCAGAGATTATAAAACCAGGTGGTTGATTCATGTACACTTCTTCTTGCAACTCATAGTGCAGAAGGAAATTTTTTATGTCCAGCTGGTGAAGAGACCAATGGTAGATGGTGGCCATGGCAAGAAAAAGACAGGCAAGGTTATTTTGGCCACAGGAGGAAAAGTGTCATCATAATCTAGGCAAAAAATCTGAGTATAACCTTTAGTCACCAATTGGGATTTGTAATAATCAATCGTATCATTTAACCAATGGTTTTGTTAGGAGGTGTTGTGGAATAGCTCAAATTAAACTCACTATAGATGCTTCTACCACAAATGATAAACCGCAATAACAGATAAACTGCAATCACAAACGGTAAAAGGTAAACTAAGGAAGATCAAGAAAGAATACACAATGGTGGAAGAACGAATGGAATTGGAGATGTTGCTGGATCAATGGGTGACACTTTCAATAGTGGAGGTGGAGTAGAGCTACTATTGACAGCATGTGGAACCTTTCGAGGACATTTTTTATGTTGGAAGAAAAACAAGGAGTAGTTTCAAAGAACGTAACATCAATAGAGACTAGATACCATTGTAGTTAAGAATAGAAACATCAATAGCCTTTATGGAATCAAGAGTAACCCAAAAATAAATGCATCTTAGGGATTTAGTAGTAACCTTTATTTTTACTTGGAGTGAGTTTAGGGACGAAACATGTCTTGCCAAATATATAGAGTGACAAAATGAAGTTTGTTTTTAGGGTTTGAGACGGAATGAAGAATTTGATTGTTAAGAACCGATGGAGGCATGTGGTTAATCAGATGACATGTAGTAAGAAGAACACCCCCCTAGAAATGTAGAGGAACATCATAGTGAAGAAGAAGAGTGCAAATTGTTTCCACAGTGGTGGTTTTTGCACTCAAAAATACCATTATGTTGTGTGTGTGGACACATGATGTTTGATGAAGAATCCCCTATGAGTTTAGAAAAGACTGAAATTGGGAAGACTAATATTCTCTTCCATTATTAGTTTGTAGAAATTAGTTTTGCAGTCAAACTAAGTTTCAATTTCAACAGAAAAGCTTTGAAAAATAGAGAAAACATCATAAAAATTCTTCATTGAAAAAAACCCAAGTACAATGAGAGAAATAATTTATAAAAGTAACGAAATAAAAATATCCTAATGAGTAACAAACGCGACTAGGATCCTAAATATCGGAGTAAGCTTTCACCAAATGGTGACACAACACGCTTATTGATTCGAGGAGCATAACTGGTACAGTACAAGTATGCTTACCCACTTGACACAACTCACACTGAAAAGACTTAATGGTTGAAGAACTAGGAAAAAGCTTACACAATATTTCTAGACTAAAGTGCCCAACGCCGTTGATGTACGAGAGTTGGAGAGGTAGAAGAGGCACAAGCCACTGGAGGGTTAAAATGATATAATAGTCCGTATAGTTCAAGGAGGAAAGAAGAGATTGGTAACTAGTCATATGATTTGAGACTAAGTATCCACGTCCAAAAGAGGAGGATTGTGAAACATGTCTGCTTATCCATGTTCCCAACTTGATGTTCATCAAGTTGATGAGTACATAACTGGATATCAGTGGCCCAAGTGCTGTAATATTTGTACGTAAGAGTTTTTTACATGGTATCAGTGGTACGTTGGTGAAAGTCACGATACATGAAGCGAAGTTTCTCTGTTTTTGTGAATTTTGTGTTTAGTCACACATGTAAATCCTTTATTCATCCCTACGTACTTTCCTAATTACTAGGATCAAATCATATATTTTGCATAACTATATGTTTTCAACTCTGTGGATCTTTAAACTTTTGACAAATATATTGACCCAACTATCCAATTGATCAATTTACTGCTTCCAAACAACTCTTTATTAAAGATCATTATTATTTAATGATTTAATTACGTTTTTAGTGCCTGAAATTTAGAATAATTGGCCCCCAAAATTATTTTAGTTTATCGAAGTTAGAAAAATATGATTTTAGTCTCTAAACTCTAGAGTTAATAGACTAAAAGTAATAGACTAAAAGTAGCTTCAAAACAAATCATTTAGTCCTTCAAATTGAATGTTTTAGGACTAAAATCATATTTTCCAAATTCATGAGATTGTAATAATATTTTTTTTTTTAAATTTGGGAGAGTGAAGAGATAATGAGGTCTTATTTATTTTATATTCAGCCTTAGCTTTTGTGACCAATAATTACTATGTAATAAAACAGGAGGCAATCCTCTTGGATCTTCTGAGAGTTATAAGTCATCATCGAGCTCGGCTAGCCACACCCATCCGCACAGTTCAGAAGATGTGCAGTGATACTGATTTCGATGTGGATCCATTTGATGACACCATTTCCACTCGTTCCAGATCAAAGAAAAACCGTCCTTTTGCTGCACTGATTGATCCACCTTATAAAGTTAAGCCTTCAACTCATTCAACTATTACAAATGATGACAGAGATGGTAAGACGGATGAAACCTTGCCATCTGACTTCAAAGTAGACTCTGACGAATTTGCTGTTACATCAAGTTCGAGCCAGAAGACCTCCAAATCCCAAAAGCCCAAAAAGGAAAGATCAGGAAGCACTGGAAAGGAAACAACATCCAAAATTTTGCTAACATCCAATGAGTTTGATTCTGGAGAGACTACAACACCATCAAAGCTAGATGATGAGAAATCTGTTGTTTCGCCGCCTTCGTCATTGTCGTCATCATCACTTAGTCCTTGTTTGGAAGAGAATATTATTCTTGATACTGCTCTGCTGAGCTCAGAGAGAACTCTTGCAGTTGATGAAGAATTGGTTAATTCTATTCCTGCAGAATCACAAGAAGTTTATCAGAATGGGAGTGAATCTCCTATTTGCAAGGATAAGAAGGATGGTGAGATGTCTTCATTGCCTAGTACTAAACAAAAGGATTAAGCGGATCAGCAGAATAGATGTTGATGTTGAAATAGAGTAGCTACTTTTTGTTGATGTTAACAGAAAAATGATCTAGCTGTCTTTTTTAAGCTGGGCATTGTGCAATGTATTATCCATTTGTAGATTAGTGGCAATCAATTCTCTTATGTACATCACAAATTATGTTCATATCTCGTGTCTATCTCTATCAAATTTTAAAAGAAAAAGACACAAGATTTAAACATGAGCTTGTCATTTTACTATGAGAGTACATTACATAACAGGGGGATATGTAACCCCCATTCAGAATCTCTGAATTAAGTAATATTCTTGGGATTTTATTTGTATTGGAGAACTAACCATCAATTTTTTTTCTTAAGAATCACGAAGATCAAAAACAGAAATATCAGGCTTAAATATTGACATCTGATGTTAAGATAAAAAGAAAGGTTCGAAACTTCTGATTTCCCTTTTTCTGTCTCATCCTAAACAGTCCAGTAGTGTGCTTTTTGGAGCAAAAGTTCAGAGCTTTTGCTTCGCGCACCTTCAATTTCTCAACCTACAGCCCCTGCAGTCGGGTGAAAATAACTGAACTACCCTCCATCCGATGTTTCCTCACTGTGTCTCACCGCTGGTACACTATCACTGTTGCAGAAGAAAAATAGAACGAGAATGCTACAGAGGAAAAAGAGCCGAAAAAATGGTTATTTGGAAAAACTTGTTCTGGAAAAATCATTCTAAAAAATACATTATAGAAGATATTATATATACTCTAAAAATTTGTTATTAAAATAATAAGTTTCTTTTAAAATATATTTCATGCGTTTCAGAAATTTTATTATCAAAATTTTGTATAGAAAATATTATCATATTGCATAGTGTCTTTCGGAATGTACTTCACGAATTATAAAAAACGTGTTTTGAAAAAATTTTCATAATAATCTGGAAATTACTTTGAAAACGGATGAAATTATCATATTTTTTAAATTGTGGGGTGTGCCAAGAAATTGTGAGGGTCCAGGAAGAAACAGCTGAAGCTCAGAGGTTACTGCTGTGAGCCATGGTCCTTAAGGAGTGCTTCTTCGTGCGCTTCCAAAGTGTTATTGGGACAACTCCAAAATTTAAAAAAATTCTAAATTTGTCCTTCAGTAAATTACCAAATTATCCTTGATTTTGAGAAATGATAAAACAGTAAATAGAAGTGGGAGATCAAATGTGAGATGATGGTGGTGGTGCAAAGTTGTGGGTGGTAGTGTGGGTGGAAAATTTGCATCGGTGGAGGAGTGGAACAACGGCGGCGCGGCGGAATAGTAGTGGAGTAACACTACGACATATTCAAATGTGTTGCGAAACTACTCATTCCGCAACAAAAACAGTTCCAAAACACGAAATCTCCCCACATACACTACAAATCTTATAATAGATGATACCTACCTTAAATGATTGTAAAATACAGTGTTAATTGACGATTTCAGATTGAAATGGGCACCCAAATCACAGCTCGGAATGAGGGGGAGGCACCGCATACAAGGGACGAGTAACAGAGATGGAAGGAGAAGATGGAAGGAGAAGAGTTTCTAAAAATTAGGATGTAAGAACAAAATGAGTCTGCACAATACAAAATTAAGGGTAATTTTATCTGTTTTGCAAATTTTGGAGGTGCCCCAAGAACTACTTGGAAGTGCAGGAAGAAGCACTCGTCCTTAAGCCAGCGTTAACGGTTTAAAGTGCGTGATAGATGCAAAAAATAAAATGGTTAGGCTCTTCGAGATGTCGCTAAGTCAAACCATACAAAAATAATGTTTCATAGTAAAGTTGGTACTAGACTTCCCCGTCCGAAGTTTTCATCATTCATACATTGCAATCAATGTTTTTGACGTTTAGATTTTTCTTAAAAATAGTGTAAGGAAAAAAAAAATCAATTTGCAGCATAACGTAGAAGTCACGTTGGTGTTTTCTTGGTTTATTTGGATGAAGTATAATCAATTTCCCAAAACTCCTCGGTGTCAATGCCTTAATTCCACGAATTCGAAAACTACTGGAACATGTCTGCAATTAGAACTTGGGAGAGAAATAAATGAATTTTGCAGAAAGTAAATATGCCAAAAATGCAATTAAGCTAAAGATCAATTTATAACTGCCAAAACTTGTTTACATTAAGCTCTACACATGCAATCAGGAGCAGGGTACGTATAAATGGATTGCTTCTCCTTCCTTAATCTTATTTGGCCTTGTCTGTTCTTGTGTCCATCAAGAACCGCACGTTGAAATTCTGACCAGTTTACGCTTTTATTCTGAAATAGATGCCCCAGTAATCCCATGCTTGGTCTGATAGTCTTCAGATTCATATAAGCACGATGCGCCACCTAAAGAAGCAAAAGATGAACGTCTAAACCATAAATTTTGGAAATTTAATTCAATTCTTGCACCAATACTAAACAAATATAGCTAGGTTCTTTTTAAACCTATAAGTTGTTATGCAACAAATTATTTATAGCTGTACAGTTTGAAATAGAATATTTAACAATGATTCTTACCAGAGCATTGTGCATATTGCCTGGAGAAGCAGAAATGAAGATGTCACTGTGCATGCTCACGTAGTAATCAACAGAAGCTAACAGTGATGCCTTTCCTTTAACCTTGGCCAGTTCCTCTGTGGAGACTAGGCTCTTCTTATCTTCCATAAGAGGAAATAACTTGCTTAGAGTTGCTAACCTAGCTTCTCCACCATAAACCTGAAAGCATACAATCAAATCCAGACCAAGGCCTAAGTCAAAGCACAGTGCCAATCGATAAAAGTATCAGAAGGTAATAGATTGTTAATCATTAGCCATCATTACAAATATCAGAATGAAATCTACCCTGTGTAATAACAAGCCTTCCAATCATATGTTGTTGTTAACGAACCTTGTGGGAAGCAAGATAGAGCCGTGTTCTATTATTGAAACCCAAAGCTGCCAGGAGCAATCCAATTTCTTCAGGAGTGAGTGGGCAGCGCCCCTGACTTCTCAACTCTTCATCAGTGAATTGAGAGTTTAATACCCTTCCCTGCCAAAGCACCTGCCGGTACTTTGCTAGAGCAAGCTTCTCGGCTTTACCCCCACCAAAATCACAGGCCGAATGAGCAGCCATATCCTGCATGGGCAATTTGGAATCAAAGTGTTAAGGACTGAGATATGTAATGATGATAAAGCAATAGATACCAGATCTTAGCTATAAGAACTCAAGGATAACACTCTGAAATTGCAGAAACAAAGATGGAAAAGAAATCAAACAAAATAACAAGCACCCAAAAACACCCACTAATCAAACCTAATTTTCTCTCAACACCCGCCTAAGCCCACACTCCTGTTGATTTCTCCGACGATGTACCGATTCCAAGTCATTCTTTCGGAATCTCCCATTATTAGTCCTGTGAAAAGGAAGAATGAGAGGGTGATCAAGGACATTGGAAGAAGTGGTAAGGAACTCTCTTCATTTGGTATTCGACCAAGTTGAATGGCGTCAAGTGATCTCACCAAGTGGGACAAGACTTTGTTGTTGTAATACAAGGTTACAAGGAAAATTCAAGATGAAATATGCACCTCCCAGCAGTTAATTTAAAAGGTCTTAATAACATAATCATCCCTTTTGTTCAATAGAAATGTGTTAACTAGTAGTGCTCAACTACAGAAGGACGAATCATAATTTAAATATAGGACACCATACTCAGACATCAACGTTGCACACTTACAGGCAACATAAATATGTAGTTCCTTGAAGCCATAGTTGCCCTAAAAGTTCTAGACAACAGAGTCAACATATTTTCTATATATAAGCATGCATTCTTGGCTACAATAATAGAGAAGCATGGACCATCATTTCATTATTCAAATACTACTTCAAAGTTCAAACAACTAAAGCAGTTAGTCTAATGCCTGTTAATTAATTATCAACCTATAAACAACATAGACGATTGTGTATGCAATAACTGAATTAGAATGACAAGCGACCTAGAATTTCACAAAGCTACATGCATAAGCTTCGATTCGTAATAAACCACTCAAACCAAAAGGAAAACTGTACTTTGTCAAAACGCAGATGCAACACAACAAACTTTCCAGTTTGCTGTTTTACAGACACGTCAGTTTCCTCCCGTGCAAAATCTTTCACTTCAGCTTGGTTGACAATAGAAGTGCGGCGGAGACGATGAATAATGGCATCTCCTAATTCCTTGATATGTGGAACAAAGATCAGTGCTTCAAAGTTGACCTTACAACGGAGGCGCTGGATGTCTGATGGCAGGTTGTTGAATGTCAAGCGATGAGAGAATGGTGCAATAGCAGCAATTCCATAACTGTATCAACCAGAAAATCTACAACAACTGAAAATAGATATTTATGTAAACAGTATATATAAAGGAAGAAATTGAATGGTTTATGGCACCAGTGAAGATAGAAGATTCATGCCTGCTATACAGGTTTTCTGCTCATGAAAAGAGTTGAAAAAAAGGAACTGTTTTATTCAATCTTTGGGTTCGAACAAGTGTATCCATATATATACAAATAAAGTTTCTATCTTTCATATATAGGAATAAAAAATAAAATAACTATCTTTTGGTTTATCTTATATTGAGATAAACTAATCTAAAAGATAAATTTTTCCATCCTAAATATCAATTATGTTTTCAACACTCCCCTCTCAAGTTGGGGAATGGATATTAATCATCCCAAACTTGCCAATAAGCTCCTTTAAACTTCTTGAAGGGAATCCTTTCGTGAACATGTCTACCAATTGGAGCCCCATACAAACGTGCTGTGACCATAAGACCGTTGTCTAATTTTTCTTTGATGAAGCGTCTGTCAACCATTATGTGTTTTGTCTTCTCATGCTGGATTGGATTATGGACAACACTAATAGTTGAATTGTTTTCAAAAAACAGCCTCACAAGTCCTTTAGTTTTTACTTTCAGGTCATCAAGAATAATCTTCATCCATAATGGTTCACAAATACCATGTCTCGGCTGAAAATCCTGCTCTTGCCCTAGACCTAGCAACTACCATTCTGCTTCTGAACCCTCCATGTTACAAGGTTTCCTTCCAAAAACATGCAATATTGGAGGTGATATTTTTATCTACAATTGACCTACCATAATCTGCATTTGTAAGTACCTTTATGGACAATGTGCCCTCTTCTCTTGAACAAACAATCCTTTTTCCTAGACTTGCCTTCAAATATTGACGGTTTCTATCAAACTTTCTGTAGGTGCCTTTCATTGGGATCCTGCATAAATTGGCTTACCACACTAACAACTTCCCCCCCCAATCTCTAGTATTGGGACTTTTCTATTATTGGACTTTCTTCACTTCCAATCTTGTTTTCAGTTGGTACTTCAGATGTCTTACATCTCAATTTCCTTATTTCTTTGAGAAGATCGAGTATATATTCCCTTTAGGAGATAAATATACCCCTTTTGGAATAGCAATCTGTTCCAGAGAAGTACATTAGCTTTTCCAACTCCTTCATTTCAAACTCGGTTGTCAGCTTCTTCTTCAAAGCCTATTCTTCTATCTAATCATCACCTACAATGATCATATCATCCAGATATACCAGGAGAAGAGTGAGTTTGCCCTTAGGGGAGTACTCTATAAAAAGTGTATGACACCTTGACTCTATTGTATCCTGGGGATGTCATAACCTAGGTGAATCTTCCAAACCATGTTTGAGGAGATGGTTTGAAACCACACAAAGCCTTCTTGAGCCATACACCTGCTCTTTTCACCATGAGAATTGAATCGTAGGGGAATCTTCATGTAGATTTCCTCTTCTAGATCTCTATGAAGTAAAGTATTTTTAACATCAAACAACTTCAAATCCCAACCAAATTGATGACTAGGGAAAGGGTAATCCTTATCATATTCACCTTTGCTACTAGGACGAATGTCTCCTCATAGTCTATTCCATAGATATGAGGAGGAATACTAGCATAAGTGCCATGGTAATTAATAAAGTCTGTTATACTAGACTTGTGCTGAGTCGGCTATATTGTTACTACACCTATTAGGTAGATTAGTTACACGATCAGCTCCCTCCCTAATTCTACACCTATAAATTTTCTCTTCCTGGTTTGTCTTGCAAAACTAGTTCATTCATTCAGCCTTTTAATTTTCCACGAATATAATTCTCCTGAACATTTTGTTCCTTTTATCCCTCATTTTATCAAACTTTCTAGTGCACTATAGATTCGTATTACAGAAAAATAGCACTTATCAATTGTATTTTGAAAAACCCTCTCTGATAACTAGCATCAAAAGCCTTTTAGTCACAATTACAGAAAACAGAAGCCATCTAATGACATAACATAACAAACCAGGTAAAGCAATGATTATAGTGGTAAGCTATGTACATACCTCTGAAGTACAGGCAAGACATTTTCTATATACCACTCAGCTGTAGCTTGAACGGGTGCAGTTTTAATTCTAGTAGCTCTTATGCCTGTGGCATAGTACTCTCTCGTGCTCCAAGAATAGTCACTAGGAGGTTCCTTCACTATAGACACTTCATCACGGAGGACATCAATAAAGTGATCCAAGTCAAATATATCTTCGAATGAACTGCGGAAACAAAACAATTTCACTTAAACGCCAACTTTCCAGTTTGAAAATTAAACATATAAAGGTTGAAAAAATAGCAGACTCTGAATATACCTTGAATCTTGCCACACAGGGTTCACTTCAAAATGTGGGATAACCAACGTTGCATTCAAAATCTTAGCAACAGCAACAGCATCACATATCTTTTAAAGGGGGAAAATGATATTAGACAAGTGTCAAATTGACTTTTGATGCAAATACCAATGAAATACATGATAAAACGCTATCCTTTTCCCCCCACTTTATCTATTTGATCAAATTATACGCTTTCAAAACAATCTCATCATTTACATACCCCCATCTTCTGCTGGTTCAACCCTCCATCAAGGAAAACCTGGATATAACCGCGTGACTTTTCAGGTAGAGCTGCAAGAGATTATAAGCATAAGGAAACATGTAAAATACCAGCCACTAGTCACAGACAATACAGCCCTCATTTTCAGGATAAATAAATGTCCAATGTCTAAAGAAAAATCAATTCAATATACTAGAACTCACAAGGTGGTTTTGGACGCTCAGTACAAGGTTTCCATCCTTGGAAGGCTAACGGAGACCAGAGACTAGTTTGAAGTTCAACAGACTGAAAACAATAAAAAAATGTTAATCTCGAAACAGCTAGATACACAAAAAGCATGTCAAATCAACCTAATCGTTAAACATGATTATGATTAACGTGTACTTGTACTCACAGGTTGGTGCTGCAAAGCACCCTCTAGCAAATCCACGTGCATAGGCCTCGGAGCAATCCACTCCTGCAATGCCCATTCATCAAAATTGGTTCTTCATCAAATCAATTTCGGTTTTTCTTTTAGTCAAATTTCCCACATAAAAGTCACAATTAATATGTCAAAATTTAAGGAATTAAAAAAAAAGTTGAAAATTAGAGTTACAGAGAACATCGAAGGCGAGGCACGACCAAGAGGTTGGAAAAGATTGGGAAAGAAAAATGGCAAGAGAATGACGAAAACCGCAGCGAAAGCGGACTTTTGAGAGTGGTTTAGTTGGGTGAAAATCTGAAGCTTCATTGTTCATAAAGAAGAGTTTCGTAGTTGACGATTTAAACGCTGCGTTTTTGCACCGATCAACGCAGAAGACAGTGTTCCTTTAGCTTCATTGGATTCATCTTCGTCTGCAGGTCGGGGATCCAATTATGGGCCTTCAGGCTGTAATAGGTAATAATCCAATTTGTCCTCCAACTATATATGAACTTTTTTCACTTTTAAGGTTTATATATATAAACATCTTTACAAAGATGTTGAAGATAAATGTGGTATTGATGATTGTTAGCTTTGAGATCAAACTGTTTTCATTAATTAGAGCTTGCATCACGTATCTCTTACAAAAATGAATGAATTTGTTGAAGATCTTGTTATAATCTACTAATATTTATGTTTAAAAATATAGAATATTAGAAAATACAACTCTATTAAATAAATAAATTAATAAAGTATAAATCATTCTTTGTAATTATATTTTACATTTTTTTTCTTAATTTATTGAGTGTTATTTAAGAGGAAATTGGTATAAAGAGCTTTTATATCTCATAAGTTTGTAACTTGAATGAAGGGACGCAATTTGTCACCAATTTTTCATATTGAGAAATATGAGTTACTACAATAATGACTAGTCTAGTCACTCGAAGCATTAGATCAAATAATGGAAAAGAATGTACAAATGACATTTTTGATAAATTTTTTATAGAAGTTGTATTGAACACCAGTGTCACACATCCCATAACAAAATGATGAGAGAAAAAAAATAAAAACATCATGAAGATGACAAAGTGTATGTTACATGAGAAGGATTTGTTAAAGAAGTTGGAGACAAGATTACAAGCACTACATTTTTGTCAAATAAGCTATCAACTAGAGTTTTGAACAAAATAACTATTTGAAGGTTAGTTTGGATACACATCAAATTTACAAATTTTGAGAATATTTGGTTGTATTTTTTTTTTTTTTATATTCTTGGTTAAAAGGGAAACTTAACAAAAAGGTTAAAGTTGGAGATTTTATGGATGCAATTTCATATTTAAAGCTTACGAACTTTTGATCCACAACATGAAAAATTTCTTGTAAGTAGAAATGTAAAGTTCATAGAAGATAAATGATATAATTTGGAAGAGCCACTAAGAAAGAAACTTCCAAAAATTCTACAACTTTTTGATGATGAAGTTGATAAAACCCTTATTAGAGAAAAAAAGATATTTATCTAATATTCATCAAAGGTGTAATGTGGTTGTCTTATAACCTAGTGAATTTGAATAAACTAAAAAAATATGAGAAGTGGATTAATGTTACGATGAAAGAATTAAAGATGACTGAAAAAAATAATACATGAAAGCTAATGGATGGACCTCAACACAATATAGAACTAAACTAAATGCAAATTGTTCTATAAATAAACATAAGGTCAAATTAGTGATGAAAGACTATGCTTAAGTATTTGTAGTAGAATTTTTAAAAACATTTATTCTCGTTATAATGTCTTAATACAATTAAAATGTTGTTTGTTGTGGTTGTACACAACCATTTAAATATAAGATCTACACTTTTAAATGGTTATTTGTAAGAGAAGATATTTGTGAAGTAACTAAAGAATTTCAAGTCAATAAACGATAAAACAAGATTTATAAGAAAAAAAAATATTTTGTATGGTTTTAAAGAGACTCCAAAATGTTTAGTATGATGGAATTAAGGGTTATCTTTAAAAACTTGAATGTATTAAAAATTCAAGTGAAGTGATTTAATTACTAGTTTATGTTATTGACTTCTTTATAACATACACTAATAAAAAACTAATGATGAATATTTCAAATTTTTGAGATGCAATATGTTGGTTTAATGTATTTTTTAATAAAATATTTTTATTATTAATATGGTAAAACGAAACATAGATATTATAATGATTTAACAAAACGAAACATAGGGGTTGTTTGTTTCAGAGAGTGGAAACAAGGGAGCAAAGAAGAGCAGAGCGAAGACCGTTCCAAAAAACGAGGTAAAATTTTACATAAAAATGAAAAATTTCTTTGCTTAAAACTTTCCTAGCATAGAATCAACGATTTGAAGGAAGTCTTATTTTAATAATTAAATAAAGAAACTAATTTAATTATAATTAAATAAAATATAAGAAAAATTAAACTTTTCTTTTAAAATAATAAATAATTGAAAAATATATAATAATTAAATTTATAATAAAAATAAAAATGTAAAATAAAAATAAATTAAATATTTTTAATATATGTTTCATATTAAATACTTAAATAAATTTAATAAAATTATAAATATCAATAAACTAAAAAATTAAAAAGTATTAATAATAAATTATAAAATAATAATAAAAATAAGATAATTTTAAAAATAATCATAAAATTATAAATAATAATTACAATAATAAAAATAATAATATTAACAATAATAATTTATTTTTAACTTTAATTTTATTCTTAAATTATACCTAATCTTATTTCACCTATTAAAAAATATATTTTATTCATTATATCTATCACATCACTCACAAACTTTCATAAAACTTTCTCTTTATTTCTTACTATCTTTCCTTTAATCAAGCACACACACTCTCATCTCAAATAAACTCAAATCCACTTCCTAATCCAAACAAACCCTAAATTAAAATATTTTATAAATAAATTAAACATAATAAAAAATTACTTATTTAAACAACTTTGTGTATTATATATATATATATATATATATATATATGATAAAGATTTTTTTATTTGATATACGCCTTTTATATTCCTATTCTATCTCTAATTATATTTTAAAATTTAGAAAAATATGAAAATAAGTTATCTTAAATCCTAATAACTAAAAACATATTTCAATAACCCAACATGTTACCAATCATTCACATTTTTTCGATGGCATATTATATTATAAATTATTTATTATTTTTTATATAATCATCATTATTAATTTTTAATTATATAAATTAAAGTAAAGTGTTAATAGTATAAAAAGTAAACTATTGTTGTGCAATCAAAGTATTAAATAAAAGACATTCTTTTCTTCATTATTCTCATAGTGTCATATTAAACATACAAACCAAGAAAATTAATCACTTATGTCATAATTATTTATGGGATGCCCTTAGATCAACTTGTAACTTTTATATTAGATGAACTTCACTTATAACTAAAATGTCTTGATGTTCACATATAAAGATTCGTTTGTTCTTTATTCTTTTCAAGAAGCATTGTCTTCACATGGTTATGTTTGGTCTACTTTATTAAAAACGTATTGTTCTTTTAAGCTTTTCTTTAAAGTATATCTACACTTTGTATACATATTGAATTGTAGACAGGATTTTATCTCTACATGTCTCTAACGTAAACATTATGCATATAGCTAAAATATGTAGTAGTAATATAGTTTTGAGACAATAATATTATATAACTTAATATTCTAAGCATTTGAAACAAATATTGTGATTCTTAGTTTGGTTGGAGTGTACTTGGCTTTGGAGTTGGTTTTATAAAAGTATGTCGGTCTCTACATGTGTAAAAATGAATGTTAATGTTATGCTATTACTATTTGTTCTCAGTGAATGAGAGAAATACTAATATTACCCAGACATTCTCATATTGTCATTTACTAATAGGCAAAGTTTATTAGAATAGTATAATTTTTTTTGTAATTATTATATATATTTCATTATTTGATGACTAACCAGTTATTTAATATGCTACAAAATTATAGTGTATTATCAACATTGTATCTTAATATTATTAAAACTTAAATATCTTTTAATTTAATAAATGTAAATTATTTTCTCTTTTAGTTCTTCAAATTAAAATTTTAATTTTTAATTTCTAAATTTTAAAAAATTACTTTATTAACCTTAATAATTAAAGATGCTGCACTTATTATTGTGTAGCAAATGTAAATCTAAGAGACCAAAATCACCTCAAACTACAAATTTTAAGGTAATAATCTTATAAATTTTTTTATATATTGTTTTTTCTTATTTATTCAAGATAATAAAAATGGAATTTTTTCTTATCTATTTTTACCTCATCTGGAACTTGGATATATACTTAAATACAATATGACAACTATTAATTATCCTATATGTGATTAACTGATAGTTATTATATAAAATCTTATAAGAAGTATTAATACAAGTTTGGATTAATATACAGTGTTCTATTCTCCTAACCTCTTTCAATATCTTGGTTTGGGACACACTTTACTTCCGGTTATTGTTCATTGAGCAGTTAGCCTTGCTTTTCCCCTCATCTCCACTGCCATTGTTGATGGCTTTGGAAGCAGATTCTTGTTCATTTATAGTGATGTTCGCATGCTGGTCTGTCAGGCAATTAAAACAAAGTTAATGTTTACATATAACATATTATTAGTATTATTTGAGATGAAGCTGGTATGGTACTAATAATCACATTTTTTTGTGAGTGAATATTGGGGGTATCTGTTGTGCTATATGGTACAAAGGACATACAGAAGGAAAATGCAACTGTGGTGTTGGTGCTATTCTGTCTCTACGAGGTAGGTTTTGGTTGGTCATGGGGGACTCTCACCTGGCTAATTCCGAGTGAAATTTTCCCCTAAAAATTAGAAAACCTGGACAAAGCATGTCTGTTGCTGCAGTTCATAACCTATTTACATTATGCAGACATAGTTGACAGTGTCATGTCACTTTTGGTGTGGTATGTTCTTGTTTTTTGTGATAATGACAATCTTTGGTATATTTTTCTTGTCCTGGACAAAAAGGAAATCCTCTGGAGTCAATCATGCTGTAGTAAACATTGGCTTTGGCAACCATTTGTGCAAGTCGATCAGTAAAATCTCCATAAATAAAGTAATCTTCCATCTTATATGCAAAAAATATAAATATTTTACTTATTGGCACTGATAAAAATAATTAAATTGATTAACTTCAATAAGTAACATTATACTTTTAAATTTTATTTCTCATAAACTCAAAATATTAAAGAATTTAAAGAATAATTATATTTGATGACATTGTTCATAATTTAAAAAATTGAGAGAAAAAACTCGAAACATTCTAACGGTGTATTCCTGCCTGCTACAAAGACATGTGAAATGTGCATAAACACATGTTAAATGTTAAATGTGTATAAACACACACCTGACGAACATACATTTACTTCTCACATTGGAGGGACACTTATTTTATTTTAAAAGAACTTCATCATTATTACTCCTTTTTCACACAGTGTCATCCTACATAAAGTAAACTAGACAAAATCAAAGATGAATCAAATCTAGTCCATAAACTCTCTGCAGAGTACCTGCATTTAGTCAATAACAGTCAACTTTAGACCATCCTCCCCTCTTCTAGTAATATATTTGGTTTGAAAGTAATGAATGGATGATATTAGAGGAACAACTGTGTATTTTGGATTTTGCAGGCTAAACATAACCCCTTCCAATCCACTAATATAGTTGCTTCTCCATTTATTACTTCAAGAAAAGAAAGAGAATGAAATAAAGAAGTGATTTTGGTATAGAATACAAGCATACAAAATAATTAAGAACGAAATAAAAATTGGAGTTAAATTCCCATATTTAGGGGTAAATGTTTCTCTCCTGGATAAATAATTCTGTCATACTTAGGAGTTAATTTTCGCTCTCTATGCTACAACTTCACTCATTGTCTCGCTCAACATCTTGGATAAACATTGTTCAGTTGTAATACACCGTAAGAGCAATAAAAATAGACATAAAATTCTAGATTATCTCCCCCAACAACTTTTGAACATTCAACAATGTGAGAAATAGAGCTACTGTTATAATAGCATGCAGTTTGTAAGTAGAGCTATACCAGGTGTACTATAAGGGAAACCGGTAACCAAAACCAAGGCACACTTACACGATCCAAATAAGTTAGCCGATCGAGAAATATCCGGAAGGTCGACCGAGAACTAATTGACCAACCAGATTTCCTATTCATAAACTGACACGTGATACACATCAAATAAGACACCATAATGGGCCATGGGCCCATCCACCTAGGACCCATTCAATTACTATAAAAGCCAAAGAAAATCCTACGAAATACTACAAAATAAGATATTGTTATTTTATCCAATCTTATCCTGTTTTCACTCGGACCCACACTGACTTGAAGGATTAACTCCCGGGATTGTGTATAACGGAAGATCGGAGGAGACACAGGAGTGATCGAGGTTTCTAAAGAAGGAAGTTCGAAGACACTGTTACTTGTTGGAGCCGACCGGCCTCTTACAAGAACACCAGGTATTGCAAATACTTAATAGCTCACTCAAAATAAATTTAAACATTAGCTCACGTGCTGATATAAGTTCTTACTTCTAAGCTGGGAGAATATGAATCATACCATGAATAGTATAGTCCTAAAATCACCTCTAGCCCTTATCCTCCTCTTTACCTCACCACATATCGTTGAAGTTCCTGAACTTGATCTGCCAATCTATGACTAAATAGATCAACCTTACCTGATCAGTGTACTTTACCAGTTAACCTACCCACCAGAGCACCTCTATCTTAATCCAACTATTAACCACCATAACCTGATAATGAGGGGAGATATCTGCACAACAAAATCGACACATATCACTACTATCCAACAATCTGCAGTGTTGATTTTCTTATCAACAGTTATCCAACAATCTGTAACTTACAACTATATTTTATCTTCTACATCCCTCACTTTAGAGGGCAAAAGCTTTACATAATAGTGAACTCACAATAATGTAGTTTGTGGTTTCATTTCTAGCATGTAAACTCATCATCGAACAAGGAGCATTCCCCAAGGTTGCAGTATAGATACACCCAATCTACCTTCCAAAATTAAAGAGCAAGGGGAGTTATAATTCATAAGTGAAAGGAATACCAATTTGTAAGGATAATCTAGGTTGGCCTCTTGTGTACTTATAGTTAGGGCCTGGAGATTTTCATGAATTTCAAAACAAACTTGTCCTAAACCAGTTCAACATCAGTAAAACAGGCTCAAACTGTAAAACTTGAAATACAGAAAAAATTAATTGGAAAAAAAATTGTTTCCTTTCCAATACCTAAAACGAATCTCAGATCAATAGAAATATCCTGAACAAAAGAAATTACAACGAAACTGATCCCCTAAAAAAGCTAAGCAGATTAGCTAAGGCATTCAAAATGAACTCCAAAATCAGAAAATCCCAAAATAAAGTGGCAGCATCAACCGAACGACGATGACAAAGGGACGCAAATGCGCTTCGAACAAAAAATCTTTGAAGTTGAATATATTTATGTAAGCAATTACAAAAAAGCTTCCCAAATTCATATATAAAAAACTCAATCAATTGAAAGAAAATAAATTATATGGAGCAACATTAACCTACTCTGAGATTGAGATATAGACACAAGAGAGCTACATTAATAACCGAAAAAAACTCACACCCCCTTTCGAGGCCTTCCCCGCTTCCGCGCAGAACGGAAACCCAATTCCGAAGCAGCCCCATTCGAAACAGCCTTCGGGCCATTCTCAAACACGGGCTCAGGCCCATTGGAGCCCGAAGTTCCAAACACAAAGCCCATGGGCAAGCACCCCCAGTTACAATAATAGGCCTCCTGGCCCGGCACGAACGGGGGAAGCGACGGGATCGAAAGCCCGTGGAACGACCTCTCGCAATTCTGGCACCTCAGGCAACACCCCTCGCAATCCACAGGGTACTCGAAGAGAAAATAACAGTACGGACACGCGGTCCAGAAACTCGCCGTTTCGACCGAACCGGCCAAGTCACGGTCGTACAAGGCTTTCTGAACCGGGTCGGATAAAACGGCCCAGGCATCGGTGACAAGCTTAAAAGCGTGGTCGGCGAGGGAAAAAGGGTTCTTGTCGGGATGAAGGAGAAGGCCGAGTCGGCGGTACTGTTTTTTTATGAGGTCGAGGTCCTGGCACGTGCGATCCACTTGGAGAATGGCGTACCAATCGAGGTGGTTGTTTTGGATCGGCTTCTCGGCGGCGGCGATGACGTCGACGATGGCGAGGATCTGGTCGGAGCCGTCGAGGAGCGGCTCCGCTTCCTGCGCGAGAACGGCGAAGTCGCGGGAGCCGCTCAGGTCGCGGCTCTGCAGCAGCTTCTCGCCGATGGCGAGCAAGCGTTCGGCTTCGGCTCTGTTTGGGTTCATTTTTATCTTATTTTGTTTTTATTTTATTTTTGTGAACTGCTGGGAGTTACCAGCAGCAGAAACAGCGCGCATTAGTGGCTTATTAAACATTGACTGCTTCTCCTGGAGACAAACCAAACACGGTATTGTTATAACTAGCTAGCCATGCCCGCAAGTGTAGATTATGTTTGATTTGTTTCATCTCTTTTTAGATATCATAATAAACTCACTTGATTTTTAGTCCCCCAAACAGCCTTTTTTTAAAATTCGATAATACATATGTAAAATTATAACTATTGGTAAAATAACTGATTAGTGTGTATCATTTTCATCATAAATTATTGTTCTCTTTATTCTTAGTTATCCAATTTATTCGAATTAAATAATGTAACTGATCTAGTTGATTGTAATACATTTATTTTAGTTTTGTTCTATCCTTATAGTTAAGACTTGTAAATAAGGATAAAAAAAAATACATGAAATAATTTTACTACCTTCCTAAATAATTGTTTCGAAATTATATTAACCGTGGCTTTTGACTAATTGATTGCACACGTTAATGATGTAAATTGATAAGTTGAAAATGCAGGATGAAAAATTAAATTTGATTCAATTTTATGATATACCGTAACACAATATATCAGTTTAGAATTTAAGTTATATATTGTTGGTGTAATTTTCTTTTACTTGTGTTCTGTAAGATCTTTTATTGGATGGTCTTGAAAAAAACGTTTTATTATGATAATGGGTATAAATTAAATTGATAAATTTACGACAAATAAGCTGAATTAATGCAAAACATTTCATCCCAGCATTTTACACAATTAAAATTTGTTTGCAGGGCAGAAGTAAATGTGAGAGTTTTTTTTCACTTTATCTATTTGATTAAAAAAATTGAAGGCGAGTGTTAACACCATAATAGGATTTGTTGGTTTACTCTTTTAGAACAATTTTTAAAACTTGATAAATTTTAGGTCAAAATTTGATTACCAAATCGTGTCTAATTGTAGAAGAAAAAATCAGAACAGAAATATATTAATTAAAATAATTTAAAATTCTTTTCTGAAATCAAATTTTATTATTTGACTTTGAAATATTTGATCGTCATGTTATAGATGTAAAGTGTAACTTTTAATATGCACATTAAAAATAATGTTGTATCTTCTTGAAAACGGTCTTAAGTAGTATTAAAAATATTTGTCTTTGTACTAGATTTCACATGAATAGTAATAAGATTTACTTAAGATGGTGAGACCCACCAAAACTCACAAAGTGAGAAGAAGAGAGAATGAAAGAAAAAGAAAAAAAAAAGAAATGGAGAGAGAAAAATAAGAAAGTGACATAGATTATTCAGATTTAAGTGTTATGTATTTGAGATTTTATATTGAATGAAAATAAAATTAATTTAAAATATATAAATAGAAGTATTATCATTTTAGTAGTTGAAATTGTGAAAATAAATTAGATTTAATTTTACTTTTTAATAAAATATTTCATTTCATTTTAAATAATATGTTACTGAATGAGATTATCTATAAATATATAGTTTTGCATATAAAATATTTATATTTATATTTTAACTTAATTGGACGAAATTCTTTTATCAATGTAATTTCAAATTTTATCTGTTAAGTTATTATTAGTCTGGAAGATTCATAAATTTTTTATCTTATGAAAATTATATTCATATTTTAACATGAAAAAATATCTAAAAATACTACATTAATTAAAAGTCAGATTCATTTATATGCTGTAAACCTTCTTTATATAATCGTAATCTATTTTAATTAAATTTATTATAGAATAAAAAACATTTTTACCAAAATGGAATAATGTACTGTAGAAATACTCATTGAGAGGTAACAGCACGTCAGACAAATAGCATGCATGGTCATCATGTACGAAAAGCAACACCTCACAGAAATATGTAAAGTATTCATTGAAATAATAAATAGAAATGAAATTGTGGATAACAATCCCTTCATATTATTCAATGGAAAACGGTACGTATTAGTTTTCACGTAAAACAAAAGTAGAAATGTTTCCACTTCAAGTTAATTGACAGGATTTGATAATATTTTCAAGTTTTATGTTTAAAGTACATTTCACTGTATTAGAATAAGGAAAAAGTATTAATAGATTAATTTTTATTTCAATTAATTCATGATGAACTTTTTTGATATCATAATAAAATACAAATATGATAAGGATACGACGTGATAATATAATAAATAAATTACGTTTAATATATAAATATGTATATATTATTCTCAATAACAATAAATACTCTAATATTATAATACGTCTCAGATTTGGAAGATAATCTATCCAAACAAATAGTGAATGACACTTCATATAATATTAAGTACTGAGAAAAAAAACACAATTCCTAAAGTCATGTGAAAACTGAGTGATATGTTGTTTTTATTAAGTATAATGAGATTCGTATTATTAAAAATATATATTATATAAATTAGAAATAAGGTCATTTTATATAATTATAAATAAGATCATTTCATAATATATAGTAATATATAAATAAATATAAATTTTATTTTAATTGATTTTATAATTTAAAGTTGATTTTTTAAAATATAAGTAACAAGTAAAGAATCATCAGATAATATGTTTATTAGTAAATAGTGGCCTATTAGGTAAGGATTATGTCGATTTTAAAGCGTCATCATTGTTAAATTTAAAATTGACATGAATAATAATTATTTTACCGAAACTTTTAAATTTCGAGCAGCAATTTAATCTTTAGTATTAAAAAACTCGTTTTTCTAATATATAAAAATTATTCAATATTTAATTACCCCAACAAGTACTAAAGTTCTATTTGTTTCTAAGCACGAAAAGTCTCAAGACAAAGAAAAGGGATAAAAAGTGCAAATATCAGTAATTAAAATAATATAAACTCACGTAAAATGAGAATAATTGATAGTTTAAACTTTATGCGAAATAAAGAAGAGATTTACAATGATTTTTAATAAATTTTGAAAGATAATCGATTATGTTATTTATATAATCGATTATCATTTTAATATTTATATTTTGTATAATAAAATAAACAAATATTTTAATTTAATTATATTTTTATAAATTAATTTTTATTTCAAAATATTTTTTAGAAAATTATTTTAAATTATTTTAAATATATTAATATACAAAATTATTTTTTACCTATCACATTGTTTATAAAACTTTTCGTTCAAATCTTATATTCTTTTTTTTAATCTAAACAATTTAACTTTTTATACACTTTTATACAAATCAACTCAATTAGATTGAGAAAAAAATGGTGAGAATAAAAAGAAAATTTATAAAAATTTGTAAATAATATAATAAGTATGATTGATAAAATATTTTTTTAATAAATGAAATTGTAAATAAAATAAATTAAAGATTAAATATAATTAATTTATTGATGTGATTGATAGATTATTGTTATTTTAATTGATGAAATTATAAAAGTATAAATTATTTTAAAATTAAAATTAAAATACAAAATTAAATTATTATTGTTAATAATAATATTATTTTGTAAATTTATTTTGATTATTATTATAGTTTTAATTTTATATTATTACTTTTATTATCATTTTACAATTTTACTATTTTTATTATTATTATTATTATTTAAACTTTTATTATTTTTATTATTATAATTATTATTTATAATTTTATTATGATATTTAGTTTTTAAATTAATATTTTTAGTAGTTTATTTTATAACTATCTTAGTTTTATTATTATTTTATAAATTTATTTATGAATACTTTTTTATTGTTTTAGTAATAATAATAATAATTATTATTATTATATTATATAATTATTATATTTATTTAATTATAATATAAATTAAAAATATTAACAAATTAATAATAAAAGTTAATTATATAAAAAATATAGTAGAAACTTTTAACTTTTCTCGCAAATCTTTAAGTACATGCAAAGAAAGAACCACATAAATATTTTACCTAGTTTTGCGTTTTTTATTAATATTTTGTTTTTTAATTTTCGTGTTTTCACGTTAAATTCTCACTTCCGAACTTTCTCTGCAAATCAGTCTTTAAAAACAAATAGACTGTAAGAGAGAAACAGTCCATATAGACGAAATACGTTTTAAATATATATATATAAAAAAAAAACATTGTACTTATAGGTCTAGAGTTAATTTTATAAAATTAAATTATATTTAAAGTCCATTTTCTATAATATAAATATCAAATAAAAAATCATCGGAGGATGCTGTTTATCGAAACTTTCAGAAAATTCAAACAATAATTAAATCCTTAAAATTTAAAAACTCATTTTCTTTGTATCCAATATACTTGTAACTAGCTTTTCATTCTTTAACTTCCTAACGAACACTAACAAAAGAAAGTCTATATAAATAAATCACGTTCTAAATATTAAAAAAAAAACATTTGTACTTATTAATTTGAAATCACTATTTTTAGATTAGGACAATTATATATAGAGTTATTACTTTAAATTAAATGAGATTATCTTTAAAGTTATCTTTCAATTAAATCATTGCAAATATTTTAGCACTTATTTTTTTATAATTGAACTGCATGTCTCATCTAATACTATATAATGATATTTAATATGGTTTAATATATGTTAGTTTTTTTACTTTATTTAAGAACTGATTCAGGAAAAAAAAAACGTATCAAAATACTGTTTTTTAATAAAAGAATTACTATCCTTTTATCTTTTGTAGTTTAAATTTTAATTTCTTTTCATTTTGATTTAAATTATTTATTTTATTTTTTAATAGTTTTATTTTTAAAAATTAATAATTGAGGAAAACTTTATAATGATATAATGTTTATAGTAAATTTAATATAATTAGTTATATTAAAATATTTATTCACAAATAATTTTAATTAAATAAAAATAATAATTAATCATCATATACACAGACCGAGGCACATTATGTGGTGGGGCCTTTGCCCCATGAGTTTTCAATTTATGCACGTGTTATTATAAATGCTTTCATCTTGGGGTATGATATTTATGTGCTATTTTCATGAAATATTTTTATTTCTTTTTATAAAATTTATTATAAATATGATGACATTGTTTTATTATAATAAATATTTTTTATTTTATGGATTTATTTTTTTAATATTTTTTAATATCATTTATTTATTTTAATATTATTTTTTATCATCCTTGTTAAAGACTATAAATAATTGTATTTATAATTTTTACTAGCTTATCATTTATACTTATGTAATAATAAAAAAAATTAAAAAATTATTTATTAACAAAGCAAGCTTAATTACAATCACTGTATACGAAATCAATGGTTTAAAGTTTGAAATATATTATTTTTCATTTCCATCACTTGTTTATTATTTTTTTTCATCTCTTCTCTTCTCTCTCTCTTTTTTTTTTTT
>Ga0209700_100898_pt1 | contig 59897 bp, 22 predicted proteins | sample SiratroredBW_FD_187528 | JGI IMG/M metagenome (GOLD analysis project Ga0209700, IMG submission 187528) | Root nodule microbial communities of legume samples collected from California, USA - Siratro red BW (SPAdes) (version 2) | ecosystem: Host-associated > Plants > Roots > Nodule | place: USA...
AATCAATCTCGAACACACTCACACCAAATCAAGACCAAAATCCAATTGCTTGCTTGCTGCCATTGCTTAGCTGAACTTGTCTTGTATGGCTTCATCAAATCCATTTAGTATTGTGAGAATACTAACAATCTCCCCCTATTTGATGAAGACATTCCAGTGTGTGAGTGGTATTTGATTTGCAACTGCATAAGAAAACTAGTGAAAGCAAAAATTTGTCATAGACTTGGTAACACATAAAATCAGATTCTTCCATTCATAATTACTGTCAAACATGACGATATACATGAATTTATCAAACCAATTTTAGCACAGGACAGCAATACATATCTCTCAAGAGATATGATGATTGCCTAAACATGGATGATGGCAGTGTATATAGATTCTAGAACCTTGAAGGGTCATGCATATATGTCAGGTACCTAATTACTAATATTAATACTTCATATAACATGCTCCTGGGGAGACAATTTCTAAATAACTTGGGTAGTATAGTATTAATGTCTCGCCTAGTCATAAAGTTCTCTTCTACATCCAAAGATATCATCGGGTCAATGTCAACCAGAGAACGACGAGGGAGTGTTACGCGAAAAACTTGAAAATAAAGCCTCCATATCTAACTCACTTGCCACTACAAAAAAAGATGGACTACACGGTGGCAATGACAGACCTAAATCCTAAGATCAATGATGACATACAACCAAAGCCTAACAAGAACATTACTCAATTACAACTCAAATGCATCAAACAATGCACTAGGATAGGATCCTCATTGGTTGTACCAATTTGATATTCAAAATACTTCTCGACAATGTCGACCTATTTGCATGAACCATTGCTAACATGATAGGTATCAATCCTAACATTATTACGCACAAACTTAATATACAAAGAAACAGACATAATATCACATAAGAAGAGGGAGTTAGGCAATGAGAAGAGATTGACTGCAAAGGAAGAAACTAAAAATTTACTCAAGTCAGGTTCATAGGAGAATCACACTATACCACCTGGCTAGAGAGTGTAGTCATGGATAAGAAAATGAATGAAAAATGGAGAAATGGATCTAAAAGAGCATGTCTGAAGAAACTTACCCCCTATCGAGTATTTGACAAACTTGTTAACGGTGCCATCGGACATAGAAAACTTAGTTTCCTCAATGTCTATTCGGGTTATAGCTAGATACGGATGCACTATCATGATAACGAAAAATTGACATTCATGAGAAACAATACAAATTACCACTATGTGGTCATGCCTTTTAGCCTCAAAAATATTGATGCAATATATTAAGCTTGATGGACAAGAAACATATGGATGATCTCACCAAGGTCTTTGCAGCCTTGAGAATGTACAACATAAGGTTAAACCCCTAGCAATGTAAGTTCGTTATAGAGGGGGGAAGATCCTTAGATTTATGCTCACACATAAAGGGATCAAGATTAACCCCAACAAGTATTGAGTTATAATAAAGATGTGTAACTCGAAAAAACTTGAAGGTATATAAACTTGTTGGAAGGTTGACGTCTCTATCTTAGTTCATGCCTAAACTTGTCGAGAAGACCAAGCCGATAATCCAGTTAACGAAGAAAGTAACCAAATTTAAGTGAAATACTCAATCTGAGGAAATATTCTTGGCAATTAAGGAATTCTTGTCCCATCCTCTGATAATCTAAAAACATTCACCAACTCAGTTGATAATCGTATGTTTGTCGGTCTCATATGAAGTTGTAAGTGCAATTTTGGTCCAGGAAATACACAAGGAGCAAAGACTGGTTTATTCCGTTCATTAAACACTTTAACATTCTGATACCTGGTACCAGATGAATGAGAAAATAATATTGGCTCTGGTGACCACAACCCAAAGATTGAGACCCTATTTCCAAAATCATCAAGTGGTGGTTAGAACTAATTACCAATCCCCAAGGTCTTTACCAAACCCAATTTAGTAGGACAAATGATCAATTGGTCCATAAAACTTTTGGGAATACGGACTCAAATATGAACCCATAAGGCCTATAAAATCTCAGTGCTTGGCAAATTTCACGTGAATTGAGACCAGAACCCAATAATGCCTCAACTAACAATGGATCCTACATGTCGACAGGTCATCCAACAAGAAAGGAAGCAACATCAGAATAGTTCTCGAAGGCCCTGATGAAATACTATTGAAATAATCATTGTGTTTTGAATTCGAAACATCAAACAATTAGGCTGAGTATGAAACGCTTATCGTGGGCCTCACACTCGCCTGTGACATGGAACTAATTCCCAATTGACAATGGGATGCATAACTAGAGAGTTCCAAGTAAGGGATCACTATAGAAAACTCGGTTTTGGAATCTTCTTGACCATGACAAACATTGTCTATGACACAAATTGCTTAATAGAGACAATCCCCTTCTCGACCATATTCATCAACATGAGCACACTTGTCACAAAGACTAGACAAACCACATCCATAATCATTCACACAAAAACTCATCATAATTTTATAAATAGCTTGGCATTCTACAATTGTAAATATCATTCAATATCATGATAAATATTTGAAAATTAATTTAAATATCAAAATATATTTTCGCAAAATTTTAGAGATTGTAATACATAGATAAAGACATTAAAGTTATACTAAAAGATAATAACATATAGAAATGATTTATTATTGGTTCATACAATAAAAAGAAAAGGTTTTATGTGATTTTATCATTACATCAACCAATCAAATTAGTTTTTAAAAAAAAAAAAAAGAACAGATAAGTGTTATGTATAAGATGGTGAATGAACATAGTAATTTGTTTCAATTGGCTAGCCACTTATCTTTCTTTCTTTCCACCTAACGAACCCCATCCAATCTTGTTTTGTTTTGGTCTTTTTGTACATGCAATGTGTTACATTCAAAAATCGTTAAAAACTGAGAAACATTTGGTAAAAAAGAGACAAAGGAAAATTGGAAATAGTTGAGTGAAGCATGTATGAGAAAACAGAGTTATCAATTTTATTAATCTTTTTGAAATATAATCAAAATAATTATAATTCAAAATTTATTGACATAAAAAATCATAGTAAAATTAATTGGTTTCTAATTTTTACCTTTATTTCTCTAATTTACAATTTTTTATGTAAACATGTCTCTTATTTGAGTCTAATTATTGTTAGACTAAACATTTCTAATTGCTTCGATTGGTTCCTCACTTTAAATATCACAATAATCATTTAACATTAAATTTTAATGAAATAAAATGGGTTTCTTGATACAGTTCGTCTTTATTGAAAAGACCAAAAACATATCTCTATTATATTTGTTATTTGAGCATACCATAGTTACATTTTTTTTTTTCATTATTTTGAGGTAAACATCAACTAGTATTCCACTTTTGTTAGTGGTATTATTTACCTCTATATGGGATAAGAATCTCTTCTCCATTTATGTAACTACCTTCAACATATCAACCTAAATTTATGATTATATTGTTTTAAAATACAATATTAAAAGCATTTAGGATATGTAAGAATCACAATGGAAACCATACAAGAAATGTTAGAAAGAGAAAATAGAAAACATGCAAAATAGTAAAAGACAAGAGAAAGACAATTTTGACTTTTCATTTCAGCATGCATGGGACAAAAAGTTATCCCTTGATTTAGTAAATTGCAACTTCTTATAATTTTATGTTGTCCCTCCTCATTTATTGTGTAGTGTCCCATTTTAAAAATAAAAATGGACAATAAACATTTATTGTTATACTGACCCTTATGTTTTAACAAATCATACCCATGTTTAGAGACACACAAAAAGAAGGAAAAAAATATAAGAAAGTAAAAATGAAATAATATAAAAAAAATTAAAAAAATCTATTAATGTTCATATTTATTATGTAAAAAAAAGGACTGCACTTGCCCTTTAGCTAGCTCCCTATGAAGTATAAATTATCTTATTATATAATATATTTAGTTATAGGCCCATTACTGTGTGTAAATGATCTGTTTCTAGACAGACCAGAATGCAGATGCAATTATGCAGCAAAACTCATGTCATATAAATGGAAACTTGGGCTCACAAAGTATAAGTTTTCTGTTCTTGTGGTGCAGAAAAAAAAATTAAACTTAGTGGCCACTATGCTTCTATTTCATTTTTTATAATTATAAAAATACTATTCTTGTTCTAATAAAAACATTTTTAATATAAATCTGTTTTAGTTAATATTTGATCATATTTGTAATATCTAATAGCTTTGTCAATTACTAATCTCTATTGCTGAACTTCATTGAACATTTTTAATGGAGTCTTTTCTTGTTACTATATTTTTCTTATTCACAATATTCAAATGTAAGACTTTGATTAAAAGAAAAGATATATTATAATTATGTTAAAAATCACTTTTATTAAAATTAATCCTACTAAATTTAAATTAAATAGACATTATTATGTTTTGTTAACATTAAAATCATATTTTTCACGTTGTATATACATGTGGTTTAGTGTGAAAATTGAGTATAAAATTTAATTAAGAGGAAAAAAAAATCACACATTCATAATTTAAAGTTCAAATTTTTACCCAATATTTGGTTACTAACATATATTGACTTTTTTAATCCAGCAATGCATCTTTAAAAAAATTAAGAGTTTTAAGTGTGAAACTCCATATTGAGAATAGGGGCAAAAGAATAAGAATACCCAATCTAAAAAAAGTGAAAAGTTTTCTTCTTTTCTTTTTCAATTATAAGTATTATAAATTTGTTGATATTAATAATAATTATCTTAAACACAAACTAAAAAACTAATTTTTTATTGCTTTAAAATGTATTAAAACTAAAGAGCACTAAACTAACTAGGAATTAGGATGCCCCTATTTCCTATCTGTTCCACAGTGAAAGGAACAACTTCCTAGAACACATGAACCAAAGACTGTGACAGTTCTAGCTGTGGACCACTGCTTCACAATAATATATTATGGAAGATGAAAGTTAAGTGAAGAAGATGACAAAAAAGAAATAGAGGAACATAAATTTTGGTTTATTTTTGAGGAACCCTGGATGGTAATTTATTGAGAGCATTTTGCATTGGTTGGCACTTGTTCAACTAAAATCATACACATTGCTATGTGGAAATGGATGTGACATATGATATTAATAATTTGGGTGTGATGAAAATAGCATATGAATGCATGAATGTGATTCTTGTCTTTGGGCCATATGCATAATTAGATTGGATTGTTCTTGTATTTTATTTGTTTAGTTTATTAATTATTGATAGCTATATTCTGAACTAAGCTTTCCCCTCTTTAGTTTTATTAATTTTATTTCATGTTGCTATCTTTAATTTCCAACCATTTTGATTGGGACAGCTTGGTTGATCTTGGTAGTATTGTAGTGGTTGAATTTACCCTTGTATAAATGATTCTATCAAACCAACACCAACCATATTTGACTTCAAAAAGTTTCTTTTCTCCTTTTGTTTTGTCAAATACATTGCACTATTTAATGGTTTATTTATAAAATAGTATTATTATTTTATTTATATACTTCAATGTTTTTCAGTTTCTATAAAATAAGTGTATTTTGAGTTCTTTTTAAATATTTAAAAGTAATTATGTTAATTCTTGTAAAATAGCACATTTTGGTTTTGATGCATGTATTCTTTTCTTTATTTACTTTAGCATATAAAATCAATATTTTTGGCTTCTAATTTATTTAAAATAAATAAATAAATAATATTTAGTTTGAAGATTTACAACTATTTTTATAAAGATCAAATACTATGTTTATATAATTTTTAAGCAAGTGCTATGTAGAATAGATATTTAACATTTAGGTAATTATATGATTTGTTAATGAATACATATGATAGATTTTTAAAATAGACATTCAACATTTTGTTAGTTATATAAATTGTTAATTAATATAACTGGTAGAAGAAACCAAAAAATTAAATTTAACCTAATTTTATAAAACTAAGATCAAAATTAATATTTTTTAAGAAATTAAACACATATTTAAATATTATTTTTATAAATGCTGAAAGGTTTTATAGGGTTGAGTGAGTGACCCCTGGAACCAATGACATAAACGCCTTGTTGCTTTGTTGTCGTGAAAGCACTGGTTTCATGTGCAGAAACTTTTTGTTATATTCAAACTTAGGAAAAATCTGTATTTAAATTTTCTTCTAAAATTTTTATCATTCATATAATTTTTTATTTTAATTATGATTAAATTTAATATATAAACATTTTCCTTCACAAATTATTTGTTTTATTAAATGTCTCGAAATAAAACTAGAAAATATGTATGATTTTCTTATTGGCGTAATTATATTTGTTTGTTTTTGCTTTAGAATATTGATATGCTAAGTGTAATATTGATATTAGGATATCATCCACTATTTTATATTTATTTAGTAGACTTAATTTGACACATTTGATGGATATCACTGATTATTATCTTATTTTTGTTATATTTGGGTTTATTTAACTTTAGATGAATTTTCCCCACTAAGTGAAAAAAAAATTGTTAGCTTTTTTATATTTTTACTTCGTAATAAATATTTCATAATGGTAAAATTTGTTTCTTACTAATCTAGAGCAGACAACATGTGTCTCTTATACACAAAATCACACACACTTACACTTATATTCATGGCAGACACACATTTATATTCATATTTATTTACATTTCACAAATTAGTATTTTTTAATTTATCATGTAAACTTTTTAATTTATCATATAAATATAGATATGAACATTCACACACACAGTCTTCCTGTCTAGAGATATATGATTGTTAATTACATTATTTATATATATAATATTTATACCATTTAATTAAATAAATACCTCTTTTAAAACTAAACAGGTTTCTATTGGAGTGAAAATTATTTTAAGATTATTCAAATCTCTCTTTTAAATTTCATTTGTTTGATAAAAGTTTCATTTAAGTGAAAATCTATTTGAGAGTAACTTCACAAAAAAGTCAATCTTTTATTTGAGTGGAAAAATTTCACGAGTCAAAATTGTTTAAAAATCAATTTTACAAAATTTTTAAAATTCTCACTTGAGCAGAAATTGTCTCAAGAGCAACTTCACAAAATTTCTTGAAATTTTGACATTAGCTAAAAATTTTCGTTTTTTCAAAACAAATAATAATAACACTTAATTTTGTTCACATATTAAAAAAAAAATTATCTAATAATTTCAATCTAACATGATCAAACAATACTTACCAATACTAATACTTTATTTGGTTCAAAGAGTTCAAACACGTCCATTGAGTGAAAGCAAAAAAAATACGAAATCATATGTATAAAAAATAAATTAAAAATAAGAAGGTGATAGAATTTTCATGACAAACTTTTTTTATTGTTACTAAAATTAGACTTTTTTTATTGTTACGAAGATTTAAGAGAAAAGTTATAATTTTAATTATATTTTATATAATTAATTCTTATTAGTAATATATTTAATCAAATAAAATAAATATAAATGTAATATAATCAAATAATAATTAATAACAATAATATTAAATTTAACAAAATTAATAATATTAAAATATTAATGATAAATTTATAAAATAATAATAAAATTAAGATAATTATAAAAATAAAATATTAATAATATTAGTATTAAAAACTAAAAAAAAGTTATCATATCATAAAAAAAATAATTATAATAAAAAAATTATAAAATCATAAAAATAATAATAAAAGTAATAATAATAAAATTAAAACTTATAATATTAAAATAAATTTAAAACTAATAATTATTTTATTTTATTTTATCAGTTAAACCCATCGCATCACTACAACTTTTCTTAATCTTTATCTCAATTTCTCTTCGTCTTTCTCTTAATCCAAACACACATATCTCCTACTCACTTTTATATCAAATCCACTTTTTTCACTCCATTAACTCTAAACACATCTTAAAATTCATTGTATATTTAAATCAACATATATCTTAAACACTTAAATTAAAATTCAAATCAAACTCAAATCAACCAATTTTATGAATAAATTGCACAACTATTTCAACCACAAATAATACTCAACTTAAATCAATATTTTTCAATAATATCAGAGTACAGCTACAATCTAAAAATATCAAAAATACATATTTTTTACATTTTCAAAATATTTAAGTTCTACCATTTTCATCGAAATAAGTTTTTTTGGATAAAATATATTAGCATGAATTACCAAGTCCCATCTTAACATTATAGATATTCTACCTAAAGTATTATCAAGAATAAAATTAATTTTCTTTACCTTTTCAATTTGATTAACTCAAGTTTAAACTCTCAATTCCACTATCCATACAAAAAGGTTAAACTTGTACATAAAACATTTTGATCAATATTAAACATATCATCATCATACTCTTAATAGAGATTTATCTTTACTTAAAAAACAACATATTTCCATAAAACCAACGCAAGAAAAAAACACACAAAAAAAACTTACTAAAAAAACAATATATGATAAGACATAAATGTTTTACTCTTCCCTAATATCTTCAAGATGGATTTGGATCTAAAAAAAATATGAATAAATATTTAAGAAATTTAGAAAGAAGACTGAAAAAAAAGCTCTTAGAAAATGATAGTTTTATAAAATAAAATTTTAATAATTAACTTTTTCTATTTATAAAATTTGTGACTTAAATAATAAAATATTCATACATCATTTTATTTAAACTACTGTTCCTAAACAATGTAACTTGGTTCTTACAATTTTTCATTCTAAAACATGTAATAACCTTTTATTATAAAAATTTTAATAATTTGTTTGTAAAATAATGTTTTCCAATTTTTGTGTAAAATTTGTTTAACAATTTTATATTGATAATCACAAAAAATCCAAAATCAAATGCAAACACATTGGTTTACTTTGATTTTAATTTTATATTAAATTAAATACAATTATATTTGACTTTTATAATTCGTTTGGTGACTATTTAATGACAAATCAAACTAAATCAAGGTAAACACGTTTAAGTTAATTCAATCCTTTTTGCATGTATTCTTTTGAAATCCTACATAAATGTTGAAATTTATTTTCCTATATAAGTAATATATATGTAGATTCGTTAACTAATATAAAATGTTAGAAAATAACCTATATATATATAAAAAAAAAAAGTTGATATTGATGTTTAGCATTTTATAGTGGAGGTGGGTGTGTGGAAGGTACATCCATCCTTGAGTTTCTCTTCATGAAAGACCAGGTGAGAGGATATTCAACATATGCATATGCAACTTTTAATTCCATCCAATACTTCATATATTTTTTTTTTATTTCTTGATTTCGTTAATGTATAATTTTATCCATATAAAAAATTAATACAACATTTGTTTTCCAATCTTTCAAAATTAAGTAATTTTAGTCCAATATTAATACATCATTTAATTATCAAGGGAAACTTACATCTTTTCAATTATAAGATATGTTAAAGTTCGTAATTAAGAATTGTTACCATTGTCCTATACGAATGAATGAATAACTAACAATATTATTATTAAACAAATACATTAGCAAATTTTTTTAATTTCTATAACGTATAATTTGAGACGAATATAGAACCAAATGTACAATTATTTTTTTTATAGAAATTAAAATTGAATAAAATTATGGGGATAAAAATGGATTTAAGTCTATTTTTTTAACTTATATATATATATATATATATATATATATATATATATATATATATATATATATATATATATTATGTATATTATATACCAATAATATTTTGATACTTTAGTCTAAATTACATTCAATACACGGAGGATGGTAAATTCTGTACCGCTGATTTCGGACTAACTTCAAAGATCAACTTGTTAAAGTATTGTATTCACAAAATTATTAATTTTTTATTGTAATTTCAGTATTAATTTTTTAAAATATTTAAAATATTTTTATTTTGTTATGTAATTTACTTTTTCATAATAAATATTTAATGTATGATTAACTATATTTCTTTATATTTAGTTAATTAAGTTTTAAATCGACATATAAGGATTATTATATACAATTGATTTAATTGATTTTTTTCATAATACCATTGATTAAACTGAAATAATTTTGCATTAGTTGATCGATATACATAATCTTGAATTCAAACTTTGAAAACGCAACTTGTTAACTAATCAACGTTTTTGACTGCTAATAACAGTTATGTCTAATTAAAGTATTTTCTCTAACAATTGTTTTTAATTATTATATTTAGTTTCAATTCAATCTTATCCAGTAAAATAAAATATTAAACATTTCAAAAATACCTTAATAATACGAAATGGTACCACTACTTAATAATAATAATATTAATTTTATTTAAATATAAAAAACCATCTTAAATATGCTATTGCATTGAATATCTAAACAAAATTAGAAATTAAGATACACATAGTTTATTCTAGTCTGTACATACACACATACACAAAAGTTGCTAATTATGATTTAAATATTTATTAGCATAAGCAAAATTCACATGAAGTCACAAATAATCACTTAAATACAAGTTTTAAAATCCATGATTATAGATATATTTAAGCCTCAATCAATATAACACAATAAGATTAAGTTTAAAAGAAATGTGTTTCATAGATAGTATTAGAATTAAAAAGAAAAATGAAACCTGCAACAATTGGGTCAATGAGGTATATAATTGATGTTTTTAGGTTAAGATGAGTGAATTGAAAATTTTTGTATGGATTTGAATGAGTAGAGGACAAAGTAGCATGATGCTGTGTTTGACTGAGTGGTGTGTTAGACAAAGCATGTGGCATGCACCATTAGATAAGAAAGAGAATATGAAAGGTGAATCAACCTAGGACAAGTGTCAAGCCTTATAGCTCAATACAAAATCCAACTTCCTCACATGGGTGTCCTACACGTGGACAAAGTAGGGACACAACATTGGACTTTGGTCCTTCACTCCCATTGGAATGTGCCCTATACTATAAACACTCTTTTCATATATTAAATAAAAAAACAAAATTTCCCTTTCTTATAAATTAAATTATACTTTTTTTAAAGATTAAAACAATTTCAGAAAAAATAAAATTTAAGTTTAACTTAATCTTATCAAAATCGGTTTATAAGATTAGGTTTCACTTATTTATAATTAAAAAGTCGCATCTTTAGTCGATGTGTGATCTTCTCTCACGTCGAGACTGTTCAACTCGTACATATAATTTAAAGGAGTTTCGATAGCGGGTAGTCTAAGAACTGTGTTAGAATAAACTCCGATACCATATTAAGAAATGAAATTTAAGCCTAACTCAATCTTACAAAATCGAATTGTAAGATAAAATTTATATCCGTTTATAAACTATTGAAATGTCTCATCTATAGTCGATGTAGGATCTCCAATATAATTTTTTATCTTATTGTATATTACGAGCATATTAATATTTATATTAGTAATGATTTTCTTGAAATTATTAATGATATTTTTTTTTCATATTCAAAATGAGAAGATTGTGTTCTTCTTTATATGATTGATAATCTTTTTATTAGATATCTTAACATATGAAATATATAAATAACTATTTGTTTGCGAATTGAGAGAAACATGAAATTACGTATTTGAGATATTATAAAACTTTGACTTTAGTGTACGATTAAAAAAACCTGTAACGTAAACACCACATTTAGAAATGTATAATTTATAATTAATCAAATAAATTTTAATCCTAAAAATTTATTTGGTGTTCAAGCTTCACAATCATAAGAACTTTTAAAGTTCACAAATAAACTTATAAGATTAGCACTTTAGAGAACGTTTAGAGAACGTGATATTTTAAGTTGTGTTATGAATAAAAGTAATTTTTAGACTAAAATAATTTTAACAAGAATAATATTAAAGTATTACATTAATTTTTATTTATTTTCATTAATAATTAATACATTTTACTAGAAAAGTTGACTGAATATGTTTAAGACTATTGATAAAAAAAATATATATAAAAATGAGAAGTGCCAGAAATAAGAGAAAAAAAATAGATTTGATTGAAAAAAATATTACAAAAATAAAAAAGATAAGTGAAGTAGTAAAATGAAAAATAATATAATTTATCTTGTTATTTTAAAATTTGTTTTATTTCTCATTCTCCCCAAACTCTGGATTATTTTTATCCACCATTTCTTCTAAACTTCTACCTATAAAAGAAAATCCATCAATTATTATTTTGCAACTATATATAATATTATTTTGTAAGATTTTATAGATTAATTTAACTTGAAGTGTTGGTTTTTGAACAAAAATATTTGCGAGATTCAATTATAATGATTTGAAAAGAAGCAAAGGCATGGATTCTTTATTAAGAAAATCTAATGTTAATGATTGTGTTTGAAATTTCACTGGAAGAAAATATTAGACAGAGATGCTACACTTGATTAAAAAGACATCAACAAAAAGAAAAGAAAAAAAAGTTATTAATTATGCCAAATTCTTAAGATAACAAAAATCCTTTTTATCACGGCAAAGGATTCAATATTTTATGTTCAAATGAAATTGATGTACAGCTAATACCACCAAGACTTTCACTTCAAATTGAATTCTTAATATTCTAATTAACACATGTTAATTAGAATTTGTAAATAAAAAAAAGTTGAAAACGAAAAATTTACTCAAAAAGGTAAAATAATAGATCAGATCTTTTTGACGAAAATTAGTCATTGGGAAAATTGATAAATATTTCGTACAAATCCTATAATATAAAATAAATATTATAATAATAGACAAGATACATGTGATCCTGGTTAAACATCAACACAATCTTTATAACTTCAAGAATTAAATTTAAAGGGTTTTCTTTGTTCTAAATAATAAACTTTGCAAATATTAAATATATTTAACTTCAATGTTTGGTCCAAAATAAAATAAATGTACTTTGGGTGAATGATTTTTCTTTCTTTACAACTTTAAAATTTTAAATTACTTTTTAAGTTTGAGACGTGTATGTACACTATATTCAGATTCTTTATTTGAATATAAAATAATGATGTAGGGTGCATGTAATATTTTATATTTATTTTTTCTTTTATACACGTATGCAATTATACAATAAGTTATTGTTAAAAAGTATTTTCTATAAACATTTTTCACACTTTGAGGTTTCTTTAAGAAAACATTTCAGGCCAAACCTGTTAAAAATTAAACTGCACTTTATTCCATTTGTGTTAACTTGTGTTTTACTTCTATTGAAAGAAAACCTATATAATTTACATAAGAAAAGTAACTTTTGTCTTTTGTAAACTTGATTAAATTGTTGAACCTCTATGAATTAGCCCTTTTAATATCATATTATAACTTTTTGATATGGAAATTTCAAATGCTTAGTTATATTTTATACTTTATTTCCTAAAATTTTATGCCAAAATTATTAGATAAATTTCAGTATTCTAATATGCTTATAATGACTTGTTATTTCTGAATATGAATCTCACTTAATTTTTAATAAAAAATATTTTTTTTACTTAAGAGTTTGTACAGAAAACATTAAACCAACATTTTTTTATTTTCATTGTCAGAAAATATTGAAAATTAAAAAAAAAAGTGAACACAATTTCAAGTTCTGACTGTTAAACTGTTGATCACTCTTACCTTTTATTTAATTTTTTTATTAAATTTACACTTTTAATAAACTTTAACAAACAATAAAACATGTCTTAGAGAAAATACACCCTTAACTTAGGTTAAATTTGGTTTGGTTTGTACAAAGAATTCTTCGCTACCCTTCCTCCAGTCAATGGAAATTTGATTATAAAAAAGGGTTGTTAGAATAATAATATTTTGTTAATAAATTTAGGTAAAGTGTTGTTTTTGATAAAGCAGGGACCAGCACGTAATTTCCACCCACCATGATAAGCATTTAACATTGTTTGAAAATTGATCCCACCTAAACTAAACACTCATCCATAATTATTCTGTTTTTCACACTACCTTTTTTTCCTTCCCATTATAATAAAGAAAATCAGGTGAAAAGTCACAAAAATACGATAACAACTATATGAATACTTTAATAATAATAATAATAATAATAATAATAATAATAATAATAATCTATATTAATATTCAATATGTACAAGTTTAATTGTAGGCAGATAAATAATAGATATGTGCTGGTAAAATTTCGTAATAAATAAATATTTTTGAAGCAAATAAGTACTGTGTATATGTATTATGATATCAATTTATAGATACTTATTATCTGTAATTTTTATATAAATATTTAAGAAAAGTAATAAAAATATAGTTTTTGGTAAAAAAATTGACAATTTAAAATTATTTAGAATTAATTTTACAATTTTTTGTTTTATTTTAGTTTGTCAAATAGAAAGGAGATTATTGTTTTTAAACTTATATTTTTAAAATACACTTTATGTAGATGTTTTTTTTTTTTTTAAAGTAAAATAAAATTTTTGGTAAGAAAAATATTGATAATTTAAGAAATACTTAATATCCATGTCTTTATTTTAATCTATGAAACAAAATAAGATTATTTTTTAAACTTTATATTTTGTAGTACAACTTCTTTAAAAGAAACTAAATATGCTCATAGTAATATTTTATTATATAATTTTATTTAAATTATACTTTCAAATTAAATATCTGTTTAAGATTAAACTTTATCTCATTTTCTACATATTAAACAAACATTCTATTTTATTTATTTTGAATAGTTGGATTCTGACTAATCTTTGAATCGTAACTTTAGATTTGAATGTATTTTCAATATAATAATAATAAGATCTAGTTTAGATTTGATGAAACGTAACTTTAAATTTGTTGATGGATGGCATGACTTTGTGGGCAAGATATGTTTTTTCTCAATTTCCTTTTTATCCAAAAATAAAATAATATATTTTATTTCCGTCACTAACTCACGGGTAAGGAAACTGCGGCAGGTGGCTACCTGCTACAATGACCAATCCCACTCTCACGTGACACTCGCACGTGACATCACCCTCTCTTTTCTTTCTCTCTCTTCTTTCTTTCTTACTCATTACACTTCAAACGCATAAACATTATGTCATCAATGCTAATACATCACACACTCTACCCTTTTTTGTACAAGACCAACAAATATCTCACTTTTTTTATTATCAAATTCAATTAACCTTATATAACAAATTACTCACTTGTCCTTGCTATGATTTTTACTACAAGTTAAAATCACAAACCTTACTATTTTCTTCAAATTTTTACATGAATTTTAGTTTGAGTGTAAATAGTTCAGTATTTTTTATAATGTTTATTCTCCATCTTTTTAAATAATTATAGTGATCATGGTGTGTGTATATATATATAGAGAGAGAGAGAGTTAGAGTTATGAGTTTTTATTGATGGATAATTATGAATGTTAATTCAAGATGGAATGCATGCAAATAAATCAAATCCTTATATAAATATTATTGTTAATTTATTTATTTGATATTTTGCAATTGTATCAACAGTTTTGATGGAAAAAAATGGTTATCCCAAATTGTCCTCATTCCATAAATAGGTTTGGGGCATTCACATTGCTATATCCAATAAAAGTTACTTATTTAATATTAGGTAGGTCCTGTGTGTTATTTTGGATAAGACTTGAAGTTACTTTTTTATATTAATAAAAATATATTTTTAATAACACCTTGTAGTGGTTATTTGGTCTTATTTCAATTATGTATTTTAAGAAATTATTAATATCATTGTTTGTATAAACAACCATGATTTAATGATTAATGACACCTCATTTTGCTTTAATAATACTTTATATTAAGCAATACATGTAAAGGCCATGCATTAGATATGTGGTTATAAATGATTCTTTCATTTTTTTAATTATCTTGTTTGATTTTATATGTTATTTTATTAAAAAGGATAAGATTTATGTTTATGCTTTTGAAATGATCTATAATGGTTCTTTATTTAGTTTAAAATTAACTCCACTGCATTTCTTTTTCTTAAATACTAAATTCTTGAACATCAAATTCACTACTTATACAGATAAACTTAATCTCCTCACCAGAACAAACTTGCACATGCATTAACACCAAACCCTCTAACCACTATGTTAGATTTTGATTTTGTTAAGGATGTTGAAAATTTTAAGGATGTTTGAAATAAAAATTATGATTAGATTGAATATGATTGCTATAATTAAGCATAGTGTTTCAGGTTTTCTAAGATTTATAGTAAGAAATAGTGGGGTGATTTTTGAGGAGTTTTTTTTTTTTTTTTTTTTTTTTTTTTTTTTTTTATTTTTTTTTTTTTTTTTTTTTTTTTTTTTTTACATATTAATCCCATTTGCTGTATTACTTTAGAATTATTATGATTCAACTAAAACAAAAGCAAAAGGAGACACTAAATTATCTTAAAATTAATTTAATGTTTCTTTTTTCTTGTTAACTTTTTCTTAGTCTGCAAATAATTAAGATGGTTGTCAGGTTGATATTTTCAAAGAAGTAATTGGCATTATATATTTTGAAAGTTTGGAGTCCTTATTCATCTGTCTCTTTCTAATCTTCAAGCATTATTGTTTAATATAAAATAAATAATATTATATTAATTGGTGGGTATTTATGAGCTAAAATCAACAACTTTTTTGTTGGTCACACTTGAATTTTGTCAATGGAAGCAACCCTAATTAACACCAAACCAAGACATTCAATGAATTTAACAATTTTTTTTTTTTTTATAAAATTAACAAAATGGAAAAAGAGAAGAGTTCCACTTCAGTGGCATTAGATGGTAATTAAGAGGAAGATTAAGGGCATAATGTTTGACACAATCTTTCATTTTGAGAAAAAAGACAAAAAGGAGGTCAGCGGAAACATAAAGGTTTGGCCGTCCAACACTGTCTTTGCAGCTTTAAATAGGAAAATTAATTAATTTGAGAATAAAAAAGAAAAAGAGAACACTTTATTTTCTATAAATTTGATTGCTTTATACCAAATTTACCATATTAACCATGGATTCAAATGTGCACACACATTTTGATTTTGATTTTGATTTTGAGAATTTTTAATTGCCCTCACGGACGCCAAATTCTTCTTAACCAAATTGTATTTATCGGGTTTAGGAATTTATTCAAATCATATAAAACCTTTTTAATATATTTTATTTATTTAATTTAAACACCCTTTATTATTACCTTCTTTTTCTTCCTGAATTATTATTATTATTATTTAGCTTTTAATTGTTGTAACAGTAGTATTTATTTTGAGCTTTCCATTTTTCTTTCTTTTTCAACTCTCAATTCAAGCAGCTTTGGAAAAACCATCAAGCCAAAGAGTATTTTTCACCTCCTGAAATTTGTAAGTGGCCTTCAATTTTCCAGAACAAACAGTGTATTTTTTTTTTGTTCTTTTTTTTTTTTGGTGTTTTCACTCTCTGGGGTGAGCACAGTTGAGTTGATGAGTTTCTTGTTGAGCTGAAAAAGAAATCTGAATACAAGTTTTCAGCTTTGGAAGAAGCTTGCTCAAGTGTGGAATCACAGTGACAGGTCATGATCTTTGCATTCTGAAGAATATCCACACACCCTGATGTTGATATGCTTTCCATAAGAGAATATATATAAGGAGTTTTGTTTCATAATGTTATTTTTGTTTTTGGTATTTATTACTATTTTCCTCCTTTGTTCCAGCTTTCTGTCTTTTAAAGATTGGAAAAATGCTGGGTATGAAGCAGATTTATGCCAAAGGGTGTTCTTTGTTTTTCTGTTTTTGAAAAGCTTATGCAGTTTTTGTATGGCTTCTGCTTCATTTTTGAACTCCAGCCTGAGAATATTTGAACAAATGGATGATTTTTTTCTTTTACCAGGTTTTTCATAATTATTTTGGTCAAGTGGGGATTTTTTTTTTATGAAAAACTATAAAATTGTACTATTTTACTAGTTTTTGTTATTTTGCTTTTAGTGGCTAATATTTTCTTTTCCTTGCCAAGAGGTAAATTTCTGGTTCCTCTGTGTTTGAAACCAAGTAACCGGTTTTCAGACATGAGAACAAAGACCAAAAATCTTAACTTTTCTAGCAGATATCTGCATTTCTTATTATGATTTTCTACTCAGAACCCCAAGTGTTGAATTTTTTTGATTTTTTTATTGCATAGTTAGATTTCCCAACGGATCTTGCTAATAAAGTGAAACAGCTTCTTGTAAAACTGAAGTTTGCATCTTTTCATTACCTTAATGGTCAGTGAGATGCTCCTTAGATGGGTTTTCACAGTGTCTTTGTAACATGCTCTAGAAGGTTTGCTTGAAGGCATTGATGCTTTTGGCAAAAGCTATAATTTTTTAGTGAATTATGCTGTAATATTCCGTTTACATGCTAATTGTTCTTTATTCTATTCTGGGGTTGTAGGTGTTGGTTTGGTGGGAGTGAAAAATCAATTTTTGCATGGAAGCCAGAGAAGGTATCAGTTCTGGGGTGACAGTGATAGGGGCAGAAGCTCCATCAGCTTATCATGTGGCACCAAGAAGTGAAGCTCCAAACCAGGTTCATGTCCCTGATGGTGGTGGCGGCGGCATTGGAGGCGGTGGTGGCATTGGTGGTGGTGCAGCTAGTGGTGTCTCACCTGTGAGTGTGGGGTTGGATGGAACAGCAAAGAAGAAACGGGGTAGACCAAGGAAATATGGGCCTGATGGGTCTGTCACTATGGCATTGTCACCAATGCCAATCTCATCTTCTGCACCATCTTCTAATGATTTTTCATCTGGCAAGAGAGGGAAGATGCGGGGTATGGAGTATAAGCAGTCCAAAAAGTTTGGTTTGGATTATCTGGGTAAGTTATGGATCCTTGTCTCTTTGATGAGTTCAATGTTGATGATTGCTCTTGTTGGTAAATAATATGGTTTATCACCTGAGTTTCATTTTGTTGGTAACCTTTGTCTTGTAGTGAAGTTTGTTTCTGTTTCTGATGATGAATTACTTGTTTGCGGTTCTTTGAATTTGCATCTTTAGGTAATTTGTGTTAGCAAGGGAGTCTTTACCTTTGACTGTCATTTTGTTACATCTTTTGTGAGGATGATGAGATATTTAAATTTCCTACCACTTCTATGATATTAATTCAAATGATATAAATATCTAGTGAAAATATGAGTCTTTTCTTAGATATTATTGATTAGTTTCTAAGTTCAATTCTGTTCAGTAATATAATATCTATTGTTGGTGCTTCTGTAGGTGACTTGAATGCATGTTCTGATGGTACAAATTTTATGCCACACATCATCACTGTCAATGCTGGTGAGGTATGCTTCACACTGGGAAAGGGCAAAGGAAAAGCTTCATTGATTTGACATTTTTACATGTTTGTTGGCCTTTTATATGTTTTTTTAGTTTGAATTTGAATTATGAGTCTACTGAAAATCCACTCTAATATCTGTTTCAGCTGTTTTTTGTTTTTTTATTTGTAGTTTTGTGGATGACAATGACTATAGCACAGTTCATAAAATTAATCCAAAAAATATATGATCACATGTATGGATTCAATAGAAAAATTGATGTTTTAAAAGTTACCACCAGTAGTTGTAACTTGGAAAAAAAAAAAAATACCAAATAGTGATTTTGCTTGAATTTACACAGACTTATTAAAAAGCAAGTTTACGAACAACAAGTTAACCTGTTTCATGATGTAGGATTGTGGTTTTGATAACCATTAGTGTGTAACTGTTAGTATGGTTCCAGTTCATAACAAAATGTTTGAATGTGTGGGAGAAAACTCCATGTTTTGTACTTTATTATCCATTTGAAGGAAAAAAAAAAAGACTTAATTTATACATTCTCTAAGCAATGCTTATGTGCTAAAACTCTCTAAAACATAGTTTATTGATGTTATCTTGCTTTACTGTTTGGCTGTTGTAGGACATTACAATGAAGGTGATATCCTTCTCTCAACAAGGGCCAAGAGCTATATGTATCTTATCTGCTAATGGTGTGATTTCAAATGTTACACTTCGACAGCCTGATTCTTCTGGGGGTACTTTAACTTATGAGGTGTGACATTAATTTATGTCTTTTTTGTGAGCTTTCCTTTTTCCACACTCTGATATTTTAATGCAATTTTACACAAGAATCCTCAATTTTTTGTTTATGCCTTTAAGTCATTTGAATGGCAGTTGAACAAAAAACTTTGACAAACAAGAGGATGCATTCATTTTTTTGGTTATGCTAAAGCTTTTTTGGTGTTGTAGTTTGTTGAATAATGATGTTTAATGTACTTAGGAAAGTACGTGTTCATGTATAATGAATTTACATGTTGCTTGCTTAGGGTGTAATTAGAGAGGAAGGAGATGGAGAAAAGGGAGAAATGATAGAAATACCAATTTTCACTGTTTGCTTGATAGGAGTAATAGGTTATCTTTTTCATTTTTTTTAGTTTTTTAAAAAGTTTAATAAACTTTTTATACTGAAATTGCTAAAGCAAAATAAGTAATTTTTATTAAGAAAAAAATAACTGTGTTAAAACTTTAATCTTTTTTTGGTAAAGGGTCTGATTGGACAAGCTTCTTTAGAAGAGAAAAATAGGAAAGAAAGCCATGAATTTTTCTATAAGCTAAATTTAGCTTTTGCACATATTGAAAAATAAAATCTTAGAGAAGTTATATGTTAAAATTTTTATAAATTAGCTTGTGCTTAAGCTTATTTAATATTTTTTCTTATTTCTCTTTCTAAGAAGTACTCATGGGGAAGATTGTCCTAAATTTAACTTTTTTAATTAGTGTATGAACATTTTGCATTGAAGTTATGTATTACTTTTTGACTCTCCTAATCTGAACAAGCAGAGAAAAGTTTCTTCAATTCCCTACTTTTACTTTTTAATTCCAATTCTGCATTATTTTTCTTTTACTTATATCATTCTTATCTACTTATCCAAATAGATCATCAATGTTCATTGGTATCAGTCTTGAGGAAGCTGGAAATTGCATCACTTGTCATAATCTTAAGGAATAGTCTCTACTAAGTTTATCAATAGTTTATATATATATATGTGTGTGTGTGTAATGACATGCAGAAGTAATATATACATATATATACATACATACATGCATATATATATATATATATATATATATTTACATGTACATGATGGTTCTATATAACAACTGTTACAGTTTTTCTGAAAGCATTTTCTCTTGTAGGGCCGTTTTGAGATACTTTCCTTGTCTGGATCATTCATGCCTACTGACAACCAAGGTACAAGAAGCCGGTCTGGTGGAATGTCTGTCTCGTTGGCTAGCCCTGACGGCCGTGTTGTCGGCGGTGGAGTTGCTGGTCTTCTTGTGGCTGCTAGCCCTGTGCAGGCAAGTCATCTTCCTCTCTTCTCAATAGTACATGATCAATCATGCACAAGTTTGCATGTGTACCTGAATGCTTGAAAACTGAACCATATAATATTTTTTCCCCCACATGATCCATAGATTAACTTTATTGTAGATTCTGTTGAAGTCAGGGTATAGTTCTTCCTCAAGTAAAGGATCACTGGCTGCATGTTCTCCAAACATGCATTAATATTTATGAAATGCGCTTTTACAACAGATGTCATGTTTGGTAATTACAGATCAAAATCAAGTTTGCTTGCTATAGTTGAGATGATAAAAGTTTCTCAATATGAATTAAAACCAATTTTGTAACATCAATGTCCAAAACAAAGTTTGCTAATACTCACTTTTACATGATGGCTTATGCATGGTCCTCTTCATGTTTAGGTGGTGGTGGGAAGCTTTTTACCAAGCAGCCAGCAAGAACAAAAACTAAAGAAGCCCAAGTCTACTGATTATGTAGCAGCTGCTGTTTCTCCAGTTATTGCAGTATCTCCTGCACCAACACCAGCACCAGTAGCAGCACCAGCACCACCAGCACCTCCAACCAATGCTGAAAAAGAGGATGTGAATATTAATGTAATGGGTGGAGGACATGTGCTGCAAAATTCTGGAACTCTTAACTCTAACCTCAGCCCTTCCAATGCCTTTAGAAGAGACAGCTGGGTCAACATGCACTCTATGACAGACACAAGAAAGTCAGCTACTGATATTAACATATCTTTGCCTGATTGTTAAGTTGAGGATCAACCTGCACTCTTGCTGACAAAGTTCATGACTCAGCTGGTTTATTTAGTGTCTACAGTGTTCTCTCTCATCTAAAGATTGTTTCAAACATGTCTGATGTCTATTACCATAGGATGTAGTTTCAGTGTTGTAAGTTGCAGCTAGGTAGAGTATCTGATATATTTATCGGCTGATTAGGTAGATGCTGCACTCTGCAGAATTATGAGTAGGCTAATTCGGATGTAATGAGAACTTGTTTGCATATTTATGACTGAATTTGTTGAAGCATTTTTTTTTTCCCTTATAATTTGGTATGTTGAGATTTGTTAGTTCTTTCTATAGTTTAAGGATGTGTTTTGATTATATATATATATATATTTTTTTGAAAAATTTGTGAAAGTTACAAAACTAGAAGCCATGATGATCAAACTTAAAAATGAATTATAAAGAAACTTGCTTTTGGTTAAAAGCTATGGACAAATAGAAAATGCAAATTTGTAATTATTTGTCTCACTTGTTTGGTTGAGAACTCTTGTGATTTTATATGGTTGTTTGATTAAAGTTATGAAATTCAAAGTCAAATACAAACTTATTAATGATTTGAAAGAAATAATTGCATCCATTAAGACATGGTTTAGTGAAGCTTAACCCTCACTTTTTCTTAATCATTTCAAAGCAAATAATCTTGATCATTAGTTGTCTGTTGAAAGTCGAAACTAATAAATCTAGTTTATACAATTTGGTTGTTTAATTTTCTGCATAATTGAATCAATATTTTCTTTATCACAGAAATTAAGTTAAAAAACGAACATTTATTACAGAAAATAGTATCAATATTCTGAGGTACATGCTTGAACTCAAAATTCATTTCACTGTTTACAGATTTGGTACTGTTGCAAAAAAGTCAGCAACTCCTTAAATTCACTTATGTTGAAAATATATTAGCTTCATCATCATTTGGATTATAATAATTGATCTCCTAAGACAAGTTTTAATAAAAGTAGTTGAAAAACTATTTGAGACTTGGATTACATGTTACAGGTGAAAAGGTAGTTGATAGCTAAAGGTTGGAAATGGTTAAGATGCTTCCTAGACAAAGGAAAAGTGAGTTGCTACCCTAAGATGGAATATCCTACCATACATTTATAAAATGTAATTTTAATAGATTTGAGGTAAAACGTGCACAATCTGTATTGCTTAAATTTATCATTAAAATTAAATTATAAAATGTACAAAAATATTCTTTAAATCTTAGATTGATTATGACAATAATTAATATAAAAATAATTATTTATCCTGTATCAACCTCAAATAATCATATTATCACAAGTGTAAAAATAATATTTAATGATGACTTTTTGTGATAATTATAATAAACCTATTATAATAAGTGCTTAGTGACAAACATGTAAATATTGTAATATAATTTTAATCTGAACAAACATATTAAATATTTATTATAATAATTTTGATCAACTTATCTCAGAAAGTATTTTTTTTATGTTATTTTAAACTAAAACAATCATAGTAAGTGATTTATTATATCGATTTAAATTAAAATAGTCATACTTCCTAAATTATGATGTCAGTTCAAATTAAAACTATAATTTGTTGCTTCAAATTATAATTTTCATAATAAATTTTTCTACAATAAAAAAAATAGTCTTAAGTATGAGTCTGATATATGTGACAAATACTCACCATTAAGTATAATAAAAAATAACTACTTAACTTTTTAAAATTATATATACTAAAAAGTACTTTATCATTTTTATAGATGATATTTATATATTTACATTATAGGTATATCTATTTATTGAATGAGAAGTCTCAAGCAATGAATGTTTTGAAAATTTATATAAATAAAGTATAAAGACAATTAGATAAAAAGATAAAAGTTACTATGAAGATATAATGAAAGTGGACAACGAAGATATAATGAAAGTGGACAACAGCTTGTGTTTAGTACACAATGTCATGTACACCACAAAAAAAATAGTGTCATAAAAGCGTAATAAAATCTTAATAGATATGGTTAGGAACATGTTAAGCAATTAATCTTTACTTATATTATTGTGGATTATGCTTTAAAAACTGTCATGTGTCTATTGAATATAGTTTCCAGTAAAGCAGTTCAAAAGACACCTTTTGAATTGTAGGAAACCTAGTTTGAGACACCTGTATATTTGGGGTTGTTAGGACAAAAATTAGAACATACAATCTGCACGAAAAGAAATTGGATGCAAGAACAATCAGTGGATATTTCATTGGTTATTCAGAAAAATCAAAAGGGTACATGTTTTAATGTCCTATCCATAATATAAAAATAGTTGAAACTGAGAATGCTCAGTTCATTGAGAATGGTGAAACTAATGGAAGTAAATCTTCATGAAATGTGAAGATTAAGGAAGTTAGAGTACAAGTTCCTTTAACTAGTACTTCTGCTTCAAGAATTGTTGTTTCTCATGTTGATGAACCATACAACAATCAAGAAGAACAAATTAATGATCTCAAAGTTAACAATGAACCTATAGTAGAATAAGCACAAGAAATAGTATTAAGAAGATCTCAAAAAAAAAAGAAAATATACTATTTCGAATAATTTTGTAGTTTATCTACAAGAGTTATAAAATGACTTAAATATTGATTATGATTCAGTTTCATTTTCAAAAGCCATGAATGATGATAATTCTAATAAATGTTTAGATTTCACAAAAGATGATGAGCTTAGATTAACGCAACAAAATTTTATATGGGATTTGTGGAATTGTTAGAAGGATACAAGAGAATTGGGTGTAAATAGGTCTTTAAGACTACACGTGACTCTCATGACAACATCGAATGTTATAAGGTTCGACTACTTGCCAAAGATTTTACTCAAAAAGATGACATTGATTATAAGGAAACATTTTTGCCTTTTTCTAAGAAAGATTCTTTCAGAATCATCTTAACATTGGTAGCTAACTATGATCTTGAGTTGCATCAAATAGATGTTAAAATCGCTTTTTCTGAATGTGAATTTAGAAGAAGATGTTTTATATGGACCAAACATTGGGGTTCATTGAAGAAGAAAATGAATACATAATGTGTAAACTTAAGATCCAGGAACAAGTTTATATTTTTGATTTTGTATGTTGATATCTTGCTTGCAAGTAATGATCCTGGTTGAGACTAAAAAGTTTCTCTCTAACAACTTTGAAATAAAAGATATGGGTGAGACATACTATGTGATAGGAACATAAATGTTATGTGATAGATCACAATGATTGATGGGTTTGTCTTAGAAAACATATATTAATAAAGTTTTAGAGAGATTCATAATGGATAGATGTTAAACATCTCATGTTCCTATGCAGAAAAGAGACAAATTTAGTCTTATGCAATGTCCAGTGAATGATTTGAAATGGGAACAGATGGAGAATATCCTTTATGCATCTGTTGTTGGGAGTTTGATGTATGCTTAAACATGTACAAGGTCAGATATTAACTTTACAGTTAGTATGCTTGGTAGATACTAAAGTAATTCAGGAATGGATTACTGGAAAGCTGCAAAGAAAGTCTTAAGATACTTGCAAGTTACAAAGAACTACATTCTTACTTATAGGAGTTTGATAATCTTAAGGTGATTGGAAATACATATTCAAATTTTGCTAGTTGTATAAATACAAGAAAGTCTACATTTGGTTAAGTGTAAGTAATTCTATGGAAAAGTGCGAAGTAGTCAGTCATTGTTGCATCCATCATGGAGGCTGAATTTAAGGCACACTTTTGAGGCCACATTTCAAATTAATTGGCTGAAGAATTTTATTTCAAGAATTGGAGTGGTTAGCAGTATTGCCTAGTCGTTGAAAATTTATTGTGATAATTCTTTAGTCATCTTTTCTAAAAATGACAAGTATTCCAAAGATGTTAAACATATGAAATTAAAATACTTTGCCGTTAAAGAAGTTTAGAAACATAGTGTTAATAAAATATGTTAACATTGATCTTGTGGTTGCAGACCATTTAACTAAAAAAGTTATCACCTAAAGTATTTACTGACCACATAGAGAATATGGACATTATGAGTAATAGTTGTCGACATTCGATTTCGTCCGGGTGAAAAATAAAAAAATAAAAAATAATTTTGTTCATGCTCATTTTTTTTAATTCATAATCATAAAAAAATTAATTAAAAAATTTAGTTAAAAAAATTATTAAAAATTAAAAAATGCAAATAAAAAATAATTAAAGAAAAAAATAAAAAAATGAGAATTAAAAAAAAACTAAAAATAAATAAATTATGTGCTAGGTTACAGCCTGTTTGGTTGAACTGATTTGAATGAATCTCAAGAGGATGAATTTGGAGGGATGAAGGCTATTTGATTGACCTAATTTGAGAGGATGAATGAGGAGGGATTTGTAGGATGATATCTTCGATGATGTTAAGAGATTTGAAGGAATGTAACTTAAAATTACGAAATAATCCTCATAAATGAGATAAAAATTACAAAATATCCTTATAAGTGGGTCATAACTTTGGAAATTACAAAATATCCTTTTAATTGGGTTTAAGGTTTTCATTGTCCACCAGGGTCAATTAGTAATTTTAGAAATATATCAATTAAAAAAATTAAAACAAATTTATAACATCTATAAAATCATTTCCAAACTTTCAAAACCAATCGCCTCAGATCTCTTCAAATCTTATATATATCCATTAATCCAAACAACCCTACCATCCACTCAAATCCCTTCAAATCCATTCTCTCAAATCCACTCTCTCAACCAAACAAAGCATACAATTTTGTTTGGTTTATGCCTTACGCTTTTGTTTGGTTGAGAGAGTGGACTTGAGAGAAAAGTGTGTTAAAAGTTAAGTTGTTTAGATGAAGGGATGAATGATGAGAAAAAGAAGGGAAAATTTATAAAAGTTTGTGAGTGATGTGATATGTGTAGTTGATCAAATAAGTTTTTACTAGATGAAATTATAATTAAAATTTAAAATTAAATATAATTAATTTATTAGATTGATAAATAATTATTTTAATTGATGAAATTATAAAAAATATCAATTACTTTAAAATTAAAATTAAAATAGAAAATTAAGTTATTATTATTAATAATATTATCATTTTATAAATTTATTTTAATTATTATTATTATTATTTTAATTTTATTATTATTATTTTTATTATCATTTTATAATTTTATTATTTTTATTATTATAATTATTATTTATGATTTTATTATTACTTGTAATTTTTAATATTAATATTATTTATATTATATTTTTTAAATGATTTTATTTTTATTAATATTTCATAAGTTATTATTTATTATTTTTATTAATATTTTATTATTATATAATTTTTTAAAATCATTATTATATTAATTATTATTATTATTATTATTATTATTAATTATATAAGAATATATAGCTTTCTTTTGCAAATTCTTCCTGTGTAGTGAAGAAAGTTTCTGTACAATTTTTTTTTTAGATAATCGATTTTTATTAATTTTTTATTCATTAAAAAAATGTAACTTTGATCACAAATCTACCTCGCATGCATGTAAACAGGTGTAAAGCGAGCGAGGTGAAGAGATTCAATCGTCAAAAATTACAAGGGAGATATATCTATAAAAAGAAGATACGTATATACGAACAAAAAAAGAAAAGAAAAAGAGGAGTTGAAATTAAGAGAAAGAGAGAACACGGGGATTACAAGAATTACGTGGAGAGACGATTAGGACGCTAACACAGAAATCAGCTAGAGCATTCATCCAATAATCAGAGGTACAGAAACAAGAAATTGAAAACTCAAAAGGCAAAAAAAAAGAAACAAAGATTCAACAACAGAAGCCAGAAATTCATGTAAACAGGTATGAACTTTAATTGATTTTTCTATGAGTTCTTGATTGTTCGTTGATGCAATGTCAAACTTCTCTTCTGATGTAATTGTCTTGTTATTTTTCTTCTATCAATAATGCTGCAAATCAGAACGAGTTAAAATTTGTTTTCTATCAAGAGAGCTAATCTGAGTTTCTATTAAACTTACTGGAAAGCGGTCGTTTCATTGCCTTTCCACCAATTGCTAGAAACAGTTACAGAAAGAAAAGTAAAGTATGTAAACCTCGAATTTTCTTCCTCGCGCCGCCGTGACCTCCGTCATCTCCAGCGGCTGACTTACCTCAATGCACTTAAGTTAAGACATGCTTAAGTCCCAATTTCATACGCTGAACCAGTGTCATCACCAAACAATTTCTCTTAATTATTTTAGGGTTATTAGGGTGATTGAACCTAAAGAGGTTTGGGCTTGATTTATTAAGAGACTTAAATGAAACAAAAAGAAAAGTAAAAGAATAATAAACGTGAATGAATTAGATTGAAGCGATGTAGAGTGAGATTTTGAACTTGCCTATTAATTGTTGTGGTATGATGTTTCCATAAACATGTGCAAACACATTTCCAATTAGAAAAATAGTTACACACTTCATTTATGTTTCACCGCCAACAACAAAAACTGCATTCAATATTGAAATATACTTACAACATACACTTTACAGAACCCCTCAGAGTATATGTACCAAACTAATAAGCTTATCTTGACACACAATACTGATACCCCACTAATTAAAGCATATGTATAAGCCCTTAGAATAAAATTTAGTGATAAAGCTAACAATATTGACAGATAAATAGAGGTTTAGACATTTGGGTAGTGTGATAAGAAACGGCGGGAGGGAGACAAACCAAGAGAGTATAAAACCCCATTTGAAAACCAACTGATCTCTAATCTAGCTTAATTGGTCGAGAAGGGGGCGTGGTGGTTTTTCTGGTGCAAATGATGAGGATAAAATTACATTGAATTAATTGTTGGTAGGGATGGATGGTTTTGAAACCACTTCTATTTGTTGTATTGGCCAAAGCGGTGTAACTCAATTGTTTTGGTATAACATTAAATTAAAATGAATGAAAGAGAGAATGCATAATTGAAAAAAAGTAAAAGTAGATCTATTTGGTTTGAGTCCAGAGAGATGAGTTATGGTGCATTTGTAATAAAAAAAATGATGTTGGAATTTAATTAATTGAGCGTAAGTGAATATTAGCATGGAATTTAGTGAGTGTGAGTGAATTAGTTTTTTTTTTTCACCTAATGCTAATAAATAATTAATAATAAAAAGGGTCCAATTGAGTTTCTTTGCAACTTAATTAATTTTGAGCTTATCTTGCTTTTTATTTTATTATTATTGTTTTATTTTATTATTATTATTATTATTATTATTATTATTATTATTATTATTATTTAAAAAAAAAAAATTTTTAGTTTTTTATATATAAAGTCTTTTTCTTGTGTTTTATTTAAAATTTCTAAATGATTGTACCTATCATAGAGATTTTCTTTTTAAATAAAAAATTCGATTAAATTTATAAATGACCATTATGTCATATATGGATTTAATTCGAAAAGTTTAAATTTCATTTGGATTACCAAAAGACCGTAGGCATCTAACCATATCCAAAATAAAGTTTGATTTTTAATAATAAAAATAATAAAATATATAAAATACAAAAATTTCCAAAAATATCAAATTTCTCAAAAATGATAAAAAATTACAAAATTACAAAATTTCTCAAAAACATTAAATTCCCAAAATAATTCAACTTTCTTTTATAACTATATGTCTTTTAATTTAAAAATTATTATTTTGTTTTTATTTGCATTTTTTTGGGAAAAATAAACATCTAATAAACTACATTTGATTTTATTAATTTAATTAAAGCTACTGTCTTAAGACAGGCGTTGTGGGTGCTAATACCTTCCTCACACGTAACCCTTCCGAACTCATCTCTAGTTTGCAAAACTTGTCCTATCCTTCTTTTGGTTCTTTCATAGTTTTTCATAATATGGTGGCGACACCCTTTTTCTATCATATTTTTATTTTTTTCGAAGCAGTTGTGATCCAGGTTGTGATAATAGTGAATGTTACATGTTGTCATTAATGCCTATTTGACTTGAGCTCATTATTATAAACTTTCTGACATCTATGTTTTTTGTGCATACAAATTTGATATAGAAAACAAATTATGTTATTATTGATGAAGATGACATTATGTTTGAATCATTATGGACTTCTGGACTTCTCATTATAAAGTTATATTAAGGAGAAAAATGACATATTAATACATAAAAGGGAATATGTTGATTGAATAATATGTCACTGCTATGAGTTTTATTATTCTTATATCTTTTTTAAGTATGATAAATGATGGAAAGAATTTATTGAAGGTCTTTTAATGGGCATTACGATTTATGATGTGATTATTATTAGATCATGAGGTGTTATAGCACCACATGAGTCATGTGAAATATAATTATGGGTCTGAATGTGATTCAATAAAAATAAAAATCAAATAACCTATTAATAAATATGAGCGGTTATTCATTTTATAAATAGTTGATTGTAACTTGATGGATGTTGGAAAAGGAAAACAAAATTAGGTTTTGTACTTGTAGTGAAGGTTCGCCACAATTGACCATTAAGAAAGACTATGGAAAAGAAAAGTGATTGCAAGAGATAGATTGAAATAAGGAGGTTAAAGAATTCATTTTCATTGGGTCTTTATGGATCAATGTAAGCCTCTCTCACTATCCTATTTTTATGTGAAAATCATATAGTTTAAGATCCTTATGAATGTGCAAAATTTATGATTGGTCTTTTATGATTGAACTTACAAAATGAGCATTCTTTGAGATTTTATCCACTCTTGGATATTCCCCTAGGCATTGTTGGCAAAACAACCACTCTGGCTATGGTAGAAAGTTTATATGTTTGTACGATCAATAAATCATTGGGTCTAGTTACTTCGTTCAGATCATTATTTTTACTATCTAAGAAGGGATCACGTCTTACAATGAGTACAGAGATGAGCCTTTTCCCTACTTTGTAGTATAAACATTCACAATGTCTTCCATGAAGCTTTTCTGGATCTGAGATTTGGCAAAATCTCTGCTCTTACCACGAAGATCTCTGTCTTTTTCTTCTTATTTCTGGATCCTACAACATTTTGGCATAATATAACCTCAACTCTCTCAATTTTCATGTTGATTAAGCACTTTATATAGGCATTGGAAAAAATATATTTATTGAGAAATGGTTTCTAGTCGTTGAGCAACATCCTTGATTTTTGGTAATACTCATCTCTCTAGGTTGCATAGCCTTTTGCCCTTTCTGTGAGAAAGTTGGTGAAGAAATCAGTTTTAGCTCGTGCTCTAGAGATCTTGATTTTGACTTGTACTTGGAATTAAGCATATCTTTGATTAGATAGAAGTAAGAAACATGTTTTTTTGCAATAACAAAATAAGCGTACAAATGTTCGAGTGATATAAGGTTAGCTTAATCTGTGACCTACTTGACCTAAATTAGAAGAAATTCAACCCATGACCTTGCGAGATTAAATCTTTCCAATTGTGTCAAATTCCTTATTTTTAGAGGTAGAGATTTTTCAATTTGATCGAAAACAACTAAGAAAATATTGTGAAGACTGTCTCAATAAAATGTTGCTAAAGTTTCTAAATTGTTTGGAGCTCTAAACTGCTTGATAGTTTGAGATTGTTTGATGGTTTAAGTCTGTCTATCTTTTTTTAATATATCTTTCTTTAAAGGTTCTTTTTTTTTAGTATCAAACTGTCAGCCTTGCATCAAACCTTAACTTTCTATTTTTTAGTTTATTATCATAAAATTCACCTACATGATGCTTCAAGTACTATTTACGTATATTTTCGGTTAGTTTAGGTGTGATTTATATAGTTATGATGTTTGACCCAAATGAAAATTGTAAGTTCAATGTTGTAAGATAAAATTGTCAGGTAAATGAGAATTTAACAAAAAATAAATTTCATTATAAATTTCTAAAATGAGCATGGATGAAGTTTATTAACATTTCAATTAAATCATGTTAATTTTCTTCATAATTAATATTTTCCATGAAATTTTTCTTTTTGTTTATCTTTTAGCTATTTATTTCAGAGGTTATTTTTTTTTCATTTGTATGACAGACACTATTTATGAATTTGTTTGAATTATTCCACAAATTTATTTCAATAATTCCACAGCAACATGTGTAACTCTCCCATTAAATGAATTTGAAAGGGACAATGCAACTAACTAAGGATTGAAGATTTGAAAATGTTTAAGCATCAGCTTACCTTATACACGGTTAGAATCAAGAATATGTTAAATTTAGCAAGTGATCTGAAGTAAAAGAAATTGCACTAGTGAGTGAATAATATGAGAGATACAACTCTCTTAACTGTGTCAAATTCCTTATTTTTACGAGTATTGAACCTTCAATTTGATCAAAAACAAAGAAGAAAAAAATATCAAATTCTCCTATTTAAAAGGGACTCATCAATTAATACAATTGTCAAATTTAAAAGTACTTTACTTTTTCTATAGAAAACTAGTTTTACTTTTTCTTCTTATTTTCTCTTCTAAAATGTAAATGAAATTTCCTAATAAAATTTATTTTCATCACCAGCTATATCACAAATTAAGCAATCATTTTTCAAAATTTTAAAATTAATTAAAATTCCTTACATTATAAACTATAGTTGTTAATCATTGTTTAAAAAATGTATAAGCTTTATCAGAACAATGAATTTATTAACTAAAATCTTAAATTATACATTTCTAATTATAATACAATAATATCATTTTAAAATATACATCATCGCCTACTTTCGTTTTTTCAATTTTTATTTACTATGCCATTTAATTTTTCAAAATATACTTAAAAACCTTTATATTATTCAAAACAACAATATCAAAGCTTGTATTCACAAATATTTTAAATTCAACTTTCAAAATTTTTCTAACATACAGATTTAAAAAATTAGTAAATATTAAACAATAACACTTAAAAAAGAATTCTTTTTATGTTATTAAGAAAAAAAGTGAAAAATGTTGTAATATAAGGACCTGTTTGCAAAATCTTCTTCCACGTTCGATTCTTGTGTCTCCGCAATCTCCAATTCCAATCAAATCCATGTTTGCTTCGGTGAGCAACAGCAGCATCAAGATTTTACGCCACTGCGCTCTCCGCCGTCCACGTGTCCTCACTCTTGGATTTTCTTCTCTTCTGCACCGGTTCGGTGCCTCAGCTCCGATGGACAATGGCGGCAACAACCGCTTCTCCTCCTACGCTCACGCCTCTCCCAGGTTGCTTCCAATCTCTCCTAAACCTTCCTCTAAACTCACCAATTTCCTTTCTCTATCCACTTTTCGGAATGCCTCTGTTGTCAATTTCGAAGGATTTGTTCGGTTTAGGGAATGTGATTGTGAATGGAAGGCTTAGATGATGTTATCGATGCAGCTACTGGCAGTGAGAAACTACGTCGTTTTTCAATATTTCACTGTTATATCGTTGTATTAGAGATTGCTATCTTTTTATTGTGGATGAATTCTTGTGATTGAATATTTTCATGTTTTCGCTACTCAAGGAGGTGAAATAGAGGCGTTTTGTTGGAATATTCTAGTGTATAAAACTCTTGGACAATGATGCTGATAAAAAAAAAAAAAAATTCTTGGCGTGTTCTAGTGTACAAAACTCTTGGGGATTGAAGCTCAAGATGTGCGGTTTCATTGGTCTGTATACATCAATTTTTGCTTGTTATTAGAGGAATAGAAGTGTTGCTCTGTGTAGATACGGTTAGTGGAATGAATATTTTAGCCCTTATTTCATGGAGATGGGTTTGACATAATACAAGTTACTTTGGGAGTGTGGTCCTTCCTGTGGCTACACTATCCTAACTTTGACCTTGAGGACAGGGTATAGTTTTTATGGGGGAGTTGAGGTAATGAAGTGAATGTTGAGTCTTGTGCTGAATCTGTCTAGTTGGTTACAAGGGCAATTGGCGATTGTAGCTGAGAACAAGGGAAGTGGATTGGATTTGGAGGAGGGATTGCGGATCAAAAAGGATTTAAGGCATGTAAAACAGTAGAAGGAGAGGGAAGGCAAGGGATCAATTGGTATTCCCTTCTAGGGTTGCACTCTATAGTTTCCCTCTTCGCTTTAGATATCTATCTCTACGTCTCTTCTTCTAAGTTTTAACTAGCTTCATTATAGTTCTTGTTCAATTTTCTGTTTTTGACTGTTTCTTCTGCAATGTAATGGAATTCCGACTTCATTATTGTGATTCAATGCTATGAATAAGTTTCTGTGTCGTACATTGCTTTACATTATGTGCACTAATCAATTCACTCTGTCGCTACCATTGTGGAATCGTGCAGAAAGTTTTATGCTTTTTGATGTTTATGTTCAGTTCTGGCAGTGGCCGTGGAAAGGCTTTTGATATGAGAAATGATAGAGAAAAAACAAGAGGGCGTGGTGGTGGGAGTGGCTCAGGAAAGGACAAAATTGACGCTCTTGGTAGGCTCATGTAAGCATTACTTCTCTCTAATAGTTTTTTACTTTTCATGAACATTGCCTTTCTTTTCTTCCTTCATAGCTGCCAAATGTGAGTTTCATCAGTTGTTGTGTTTAGTTTTTGTATGAAACATACAGTGACATTGTTATTCTTTTTCTGTGTGGAAAAAAGTTTGGGAAACATATGAAATTTGTTTGCCTTCAGATTTCAGCAACAGAGCGAATGAGCTTTGTGATGTGTCTTTGTTACGCTGTGTTGTAATTGGTTCTTCTAGGAAGTAAACACTCTGAATTTATCTCTGTTTAATATGTGCAGGACTCGAATTTTGCGACATATGGCAACTGAATTGAATTTGAATATGCGAAATGATGGTTTTGTGAAAGTTAATGATTTGCTAAAGCTGAATATGAAGACATTTGCTAATATTCCATTGAGATCACACACTGTTGATGATATTAAGGAGGTCTATTATTTTCATATATTTTTTCTTCTATGTTTCAGCACATGTTCATTCCATTTTTATGCTGCCTCGCCAATACTGGTTCTTTTGTAATTAGATTCTTGAGTCACATTATCTAAGGAGCATTCGGGTGAAAATATAAAAAATAAGTATATAACATTGTCATATTGTTGATATTAGATGAACTCTTCAATATTTATTGTTACGAAGCATAAAAAATCACTTAATTTTATTGCATGTCAAAGATAAATTCCCTGTATTGATTTACTAGCATCCTTTCTCACTTTTGTAGAATTTTAGAAGATTGATATTTGTGTTTCCCTCGTAAAAGCAGTCAGAATATGGCTAACAGCGTTAGAATTTAACTGATCTATCATTTCTGCTTTCAGCAACTAATTCTGCAATAATTTAGGAAATTGACTAGGAACATTAGCATGGTATTTTTCTGTCATCCAAAGAATTTACGTGTTGGTTATATTAGTACTTTTGACCTAGTCTTAAATTTTACTGAACTTTAAGTAATGTACATGGCTTCTGTTGCCTTTTAATGACTATTTATGGTTATATGACCTCCTTTTGTTTAAATTATACTTATAAATGTTATTTATATTTGGTTTTATCTTTTCATTATTGTAAAAATTTGTTGTAAGTCCATATAATTATAATGTGAATAAACTGAAAGAGAAACATTTTATTCTAAAATATCTTTTGGTTACTCTCTTAGGCTGTTCGAAGAGATAATAAGCAGCGATTTAGCCTCATGGAAGAGAATGGGGAACTATTAATACGTGCAAATCAAGGTCACACAGTAACGGTAGTGTATTCCTTTTAATCAAGTAATGACAACTTCATGTATCCAATTTACTTTTGAAGTGTTGAAGAAATAATAGAACTTAAAGTTTATACTCTGTAATGCAACATATGGTAATGCGTCTAATTTTCTGTTAAAACTTGCTTTTGCCATTGTCATGTTAAGATGCTAATGAAAAACTCTAACAATGCTTAATGTCTTGTGTTGTACTCTCTTTCCTTTTGTCTACTTCCTGAGATTTTTGTTTTCTTTATAAGAACCTTTAATATGACTTCAGTAATATATTCATTGCTTTCATAGTTAAATGAAGTCCAAAGCACTTTAGATACAATAATTTTATTCAGTTCTGAAAATATCCCATATTTGTCATGTAAATTCTTTCCTTTAATGCCTTTAGACTCTAGAGTGGAGCTAGGCATGTGAACATCATAATGCAGTGGAACTGTCTGTTTTATTCTATTCTCTTTGGCTCCCGAGTGGTGGAACCAAACTGTACCACTTTTTTAACCTTATGTTCTGTTCTCGTTTTAAACTATACCAAACATAGAACAGAACTCATATATTATGCGTTTTCCTTTTCCAACCTGTGTATCAAACACTGCCTTGAGGTTGATTTGATGGAGATATAATAACACCAAAAGGTTTAAACAGAAGAAACACTAGTTGGAATTGGGATTCTACCAGCCATATTCTGTCTTGAAAACCAGGAAATGTTGATAATAAATAAGTATTATGAATTGTTTCTATCGTCAATGGGCTAAACCTTTTTTAACTCTGGGTTGTATATTCCCTTTATATGAGATATATTTAAAATTGTCTGTCAAGTGACAGGAAAAATTATGCCAGTAATGTTGTCCACTGCCTTGCCAAATTCTGTTGTTTGCCTTTTTCTCTTAAGCAGATGTGTCACTAATATTTCTTTTTCCAATTTTTTATAGTTAAATAGGAGAGTAATGTTCTCAATTATGTTATGTTGAATTTTTGAATTCATTCAATTTTGTCCATCTGCCCTTACAATACGATTATTGACTTTTCATCTGCAGACTGTTGAAACTGAAAGCTTATTGAAACCAATCCTTTCAGCTGAAGAAGTTCCAGGTGCATATTATTAGATTTGGAGTTTTTTAACTAGACCCAAGCTATGATGAACGTTGTACATAGCAACAAATTAATTTCTGTATGTTATGATGCTTTGTGCATATTTATAATTTAAATGTATGTCTTCAATGGTGGACATGTTACCAAACTTAGTGTTTTCCAATAACCTGGTATTATATAGTTCTAATTACTTAAATCTATATACATCTGCCTTTTCAACTCATTCTGTAAATTTTTTTTTTTTTTTCTGTATTTATATTTTATTTCTTACCTTTGCTTGATTTTGTGACTGTATGCAGTTTGTGTGCATGGAACCTACAGAAAGAACTTGGAATCAATTCTAGGATCTGGGCTGAAACGCATGAAGAGATTGCATGTTCATTTCTCTTGTGGTTTACCAACAGATGGAGAAGTAATTAGTGGTAATGTGATATACTTTTTAAAATGAATTTAAATATTGAAGTTTAAATTTTGATATTTTTGTTTCAATTTTTTTGTTAGGAAAGTTAATTTTCCATTAGGGATATTAAGGATGAATGGATGATACTTAAATTTAAAAGCCAGAAGGAGTGACACTGGGGATGTCTATTTTGATTGATAATGTAGCTTTGACCAAATGTGGAATCCAACTGGTCCATTTATAGTTTTGCTTTTTACCCTCTGTGTTCAAGTTTTTTCACCAAGGCCAGGGTAGTAGAAATGCTAAAATCCTACTCGTAAAAGGAAATCAAATAATAATTAGTCCATCATCTAGAGATATTGTTAGACCTTTGGATTAACACCTTTTGGGTAAGCAGGAGCCTGAGAGACCTCGGAGGGTTTATGCTAGGAGGAAGTTTAAAAAACAGTTAGAGGAGGACAGCTAAGGTGGTTAGGAAGTTAGGATGTCTGTTAGTATTTGAGGGTGGTCTTTATATAGGCCAACTCTGGGGTTTAGGGGGTTTACGTATTGTTGAGTTTGATGATATTTTTGACAGGAGAATTCCTGTGAGAAAGGAAACAATCTTTCCTTTGTTAGTGCTGTGAACTATTGGTGGTCCTAATTCAATGAAGTTTTCATTCAGTATTCTTGTGTGTACGTGATTTTTTTTGGTTACGTGTTGGAATTGGAAGTTTGAAACGTAACAGATATGGGGTTACCTAAATCTTTTAGTAAGATTGGAAGAAGAATGTCTGTGTACTTATTAGTATTAGTAACTAAGTTATTTCTCTCCAAATGATTAATCATATTAATATTATAGTGGTTGTTTCAATTTAGTGAAACAATACTTGGTTCAGAAGTACCATTAATGATCCCAGCTTGGACCTAGTCGCAGCTCTTTACCCCTTCACAACCTATCGATTGGAGGGTGGAGAGACCTTTGAATTGGAAGTCTCCTTCATGGACGGTAGTGGGGCCTCCAACTAAAGTTCATGAGTGAAAGAAGAAAGAGGTTTAGGGTATAATTGGGAAGGAGAATTCTGCTACTGAAGGAGTGAAGGGGGCTAATAGAATAGAAAGCTGTCATGAGGGGATTGGAGAGGCAGATCGACGTGGTAGTGAGGGGTATCACTGTGGGGTGATTGTTGTCACTGGGCAGAAATCATTCTGAGTACTTTTTCTTTTCGCAGTTTCTGTTGCCTCTTTCTTGTGGTAATTGAACTGTAATCAAGGCTAGTTCCTTGAATTCCCATCAAACATTACTAGTAAATTTCAGTTCCTATCACTCCTCTTGGCTGACATTGGAATTATTATGTCCTGTCACTCCTGTCATCCTATGAAATTAGTTTCTCATACGAAAGTACTAATGTGTAGCTTGATCTTTAGTAGTTTCAGCTATTTCCTTAGATGCAGTAGGCTCTAACTGTTTGACACACATAGACTTGCTTCCTCACTATACCAATTACTTACCTTTTTTTTTATTTTGATTTTCCCAGGTATGAGGCGAGATGTCAATGTTCTTATCTTCATTGACGTTAGAAAAGCATTGGAGGGTATGATATGACAATATTACAAACAATGTGTTCTTTGAAATGTTGATTTCTTTGTTGTTTGGTGATGGTAAGTAAAAGACTACTTAACGCTTCTGTGATCCTATTTCAGAAGGTATGAAGCTTTACATTTCTGACAACAAGGTGATCTTGACTGAAGGTTTTGATGGCGTTGTTCCACCCAAATTTTTTGAGAAGATAGAATCATGGCCTGCCAGACAGCCTATTCCCTTTTGAACTGTAAGTTCGGGATTATTAGATAAGATTGTGTAAACCTGTCGCAAGAATTACTGTTTGGTTTCTTGTTTCTTTTGTATTCTTAGAGCATTCAGTTACGTTACTTTTGGTCATTGAGTTATTCATATATGTAAAGATAGTGTATTATGTACCATTATCATTACATCTTGTTGATTTTTAATTATTTATAGTTATTTAAAAATTATAGGAATTACCATTATCATTAATTTATATTTCTCAACTTTTGAAGTAGTTTGGTAAAAGAGCTTGTGTAAATGTTGAAGTGAATAAGCTAACTTTAAACTGATGAAAGAATTTTAATTAGTCATACTTTTTTATCTTTTATATAAATATTTACAAAAAAATTCATCCGAGACCGCGCAGACTATATAGTGTAAGTGTACCATCCATTTTGGGAATTCCTTTTTGCAACCCCCATGATTTCATCATGCACCTCCGTGGAATGTGTAAAAGACAAAATATATTCATGGAAAGAGCTACTTCATGGATTATACTTCAACAACATCCCTGAATTGAATGATTTAAAAACTTTTTCTATAAAGAAAAAATTCAAAATTTTACATTCTAAAAATATATTCTAAATTATAAATTTTTTATGTTCAAAATATTTCTTAATTGTTGAATCTAAAAGTCAAATTTAAAAATCTATTGTAAGTTACACAATTCAAAAATTATTTTTGTTAATTTCTTTTTAAATTGTACTATTCAAAGTATGAATCATGAAAAATATACTTGAAAATATATTATATTAATTAAACAATGAATGAAAATACTTAATGATATTCAATATAAAAATAATATTACATAATAATAAAAAGATAAAAATAAAAAAAAGTAATAATACTAGTCATGGGTGAGACAAGGGGACTCGCACTTTCACCTCCACCAACTGCAGGTCATGCTTGACAATTGTTATCCCAAGTTAAAAACATTGACGAAAAAATCAGAAAGCCTTTGAAAACATGGAAAAGAGGCATCTCAAATTAGAAAAGCCTATAGCATCCAAATTCATCACAAAGGTAACTTCTAATACAAATCAAAATTCTTGAAACTAGAATGACTCATTGTAGATTGAACTCAGTTAAAGAGTAAACAAGTGGCCAAATTAATGAACTTCAAGAACATATGGGGTTACATCTTCATTCCGTTCCTTCCCCGCAAGTTTCAATTACTGTTCTCAATGATTTCTACAGTTCATCAAAGAAAAAATTGCTTTCAATGATGATCCTGTGAGATTTGTTTCAACTGCTAAAGTAGACAAGGTCACAAAGTCTATGAAATAATATCTGCTTAGATGATGATGATGATGTGACTTCTGCCTCAGTTTATTCATCATATTGTGTCTTGAGATGCCCATCCTTTCTTCTCCAACTCTTGTCGCAGTGCCTGACACCAACCAATACAAGGATTTGCATCCATTACAAAAATATTCTTTACCTTATATCACTAATTTAGAACAAAAAATAATTCATTGGGACACAAATTTAGTGAATCACATAAAACCTTCAACAAGTATTTGACATGATATAAGGAAAAGGAAGTTTGTTTTTTTCCTGCAAACCAAGAATTTCTTTAAACATAGAGAAAGCACATGATAGGAGGATAAAACAAACCATACCTTTATTCTTTTTCTATTCAGATCAAAATCAAAGTTCCCCACCCGAGATGCAGATCGATACTCCACAGTAGAACCCTTATCAGGTGGAAACCAGAACTCAACATCATCCACAAACTGTTCAAACAAGACACCAAAAAGGAGAAGGAAATTAGAGATGGATCTTAATATCAGCCAAAAATATATAACATGGTTCTTTTTCTTCATGATGAGTTTCACATACCCCCAAGATCGAGCTTTGATACTCCACACGAACATAGTCTTCTTTCCTTTCAACTATCCTTGGTGTAAATTTGTCTGGTGTTGTTGATTCAATCTGTAAAAATGACCCGGAACTGGTTTTTAACTTGAATGATTGAAATAATTTGATTTGACTACATCACTAGTTAAAGAAGGATCTTCAACACTCTTTTAGATTATTATTAGTAAAATTTTATTAAAAATCACCAAATTATGCAGGTTTCACTCCTACTGAATGAGTTTATTTTGTAAGTTTATAATTTTCAATAAATTTTAAGCAATACCAGAAAAGAGACTGTAATAGAAATAGTGAGTTGCAAAACTCTCCTTTGATAAATTTTTATAAATTATAAGGAAAAATTGCAATCCAGTGAGTTCAGGTAGATATTTTACCACGTCTATCAGTTCCTCCATGGCTTCCTCTCTGCTCACAGGACTTTTCCTGCCTTCAGGATTATAGTTCCTGAAAAAGAAGGAAACAATTAAAACAAAGTGACATCATGATTCATCTATGTCCAATAATAAAGTTTGCAATTTGGTGGGACCATACTCAATACAAAGACCAGTCTAGAGAAAAGTTTCTTTTGTCAAAAAAAAGAAAAAGTAAAGATTGCACAACTTCACCAGCCAAAACTTGTGTGACCAATATTCTTTTGTCAAGTCAACAATGTTTCAAGTAGTTTAAAACGTGATAAATTGTTCCAACAAGTGCCCTTTGTCTACTGCAACGTGATTCTCACAAATATTTCACAACATCTTTTGGACTAAATCCAAAAGATACATAAATAAATCTTGACTGCTTATCTCCCAAATTTGGCTTACCAGATTCTTCTCAGCACGCAATTTTGACGCAACGTGTCACTTATCCAAAAATGAAGCCTCAACAGAACCACATAATGGAAAGACTTCATCTTTGAACTCGTTTGAAAAAACTTAATCAGACTTTTGTAAGTCTAGGTGTTTAAAATAACTTTATGATGTTTTTAAAGTTGTTTTCAGTTTTCTTCAACAAGATTTTCAAGAATAGCTTGTGAGAATAGTTTAGAACTTGTACATAATTACTTACATTAAGAGCACTTAATCAATAAACAATGAAACTAAGGTGTTTAAATTGTTTATCTAAACACAACTAAAAAACTGCATTTAATTCACATATTCATATAATCCCAAAAACCAATATCAAAAAAGGAAAAGAAGGAAGAATTTACCAAGGAGGAGCATAATGTGTGCGATCACTGATATTCTCAGAGGTTGATACACAGTTCTTTGTTGCTGGACACAGAGCTAATGCTGGTGGGTTTTTCTGCACTCCAAGATAATCAGGTTTTTTCCCACTGCACCAACACAAAACCCAAACCCAATTCTCTTCTTTAACAACCACTCATTTCCAACACAACTAAAAACCAAAAGGGTCTCAATACCCATTAACAAAATCGAATCTTGAATTAAAAATTTACATTAAAAAATTAAACTTTTTTTTTTCAAAAACAGAGAAGGGGTACCTGAAGTTGAAGATGGCACCAATGGTCGCTATTTCACTGCTTCTCAATATGAGCTCTCTTCAATACAGAAAAAAATTTGCAAAGTGAATAAATTTCAGAAGATGGTGACGAACAGTCATGAGCAATCAATAGATGAGAGGAAGAAAAGCTAAGAGTGTGAAGAACCTTCGGTTGATTTGGTCGGTGGGAACATCATGGTTTTGCTTCTGACAGAACAGAATGCGGGGAAAAGAGGAAGCACTGATTCTGCCATTGTTGGGTTTGGTGCAAACCTTGAGGTAGCTACCGAAAGAGCTTGAAGGTATCACTGAAGCCATTTTTTGGGAGGTGAAAAAGATGAAGCTTTGAGAAAATGAAGAAACTTGGGACAAGTTATGATCTGAAATTGAAAAATGTGACACTTAAAATATTAGAGAAAGAGATGTGAATCATGTGATGAATAAAAGAAGGTGGACGGTGGGAATCTTCCTTCAGCACCATTTTTTTTTTCTGATTTAGATATTAAGAAAAAATAATTAAATTTTTAATCAAGAAAAAAATGGATTTTTGATTCTTGCATTTTTTAACTTGTTTTTAATTACAATACTTTAGATTGATGAATTAGTTTCAATCTTTTAGAATAAAAAAATTAGTTTTTTATACTTAAATCTAGTATTTATGAATACTTTTTTATTGATGAAAAATTGATAAAAAAATTATATAATATGTAATATTATTTCTTCCTTTTACATGAGTTTTTTGCTGTCATAAACACAACAGAAAGACTAAATCATATATTTCGTAATTTTGAAGACTAATAATTAATCAGTTTTAAAATACATTGATGAAAACTAAGGTTAACAAAAGAAATAGAAGAAAAAGCTTGTATAATAAGATATGTGATCCTTCAATCAGAAATATTTCTAATAAGGTGTTGCATACTGTTATTATCCATATATATATATATCAATACATTATTCTTGATAAAGTTATTTTCTCATTTTTATTCTCATCACCGTCCACACTTTGTTTTACCTATTTTTTCAGGAATTTCTGTTTGAAATATGGTAATTTCTATTATCTGTATATATATTTTGACATGCTATCTATCTACAAATTGTTTTGATTTGACTATATATATATAATGAGAAAAATTATGTTGGCTGATTATTATTTCTATTAAGTGCTCTATTATTAGTTGAGTAAATATATAAGATTTGCAAAAATTAGTAAAATTATTCAATTAATATTAAATGTCTGGATATTATATTTAAATTATTTTTTGTATTGACTTAGCTAAATAATATTATTTCATTATTATACAGATTGAACAACATTTTGGACGGAACTCCAAATCTAAAAGGACACAAATGCAAGTGCAGTTAAGTGGGCTGGGAGACAAATTCAAAAGATATCATTGTTTGGTGTTAGTATTACCATAGCATTAGATAGGTAAATAAATAATTATCTGATTATGTTTTTAACTTCTGAAATTTGGAGTAAATCTATTTCCATCTTTCAAATTGAAAAAGAAAATTATTTTTCTCAAATATAATAAAATATTATTTTTATTCTTAAATATTTGAAAGATTAGAAATAATTTAAAAATTCGTTTTATTCGTCTAAATGATTGAAATCATATATATTTTTTATGTCGAAAAACTAAAATAAGCTTTTAAATTTACATGCCAAAATTAGAATCATCTCAAATTACAAAATAAAACTAAAAACATAATTATAAATTCTTAATTTAATAAAAATAAAACAATTTTTAAATAAAAGAGATGGCTAAGATAATTAAGTTTTCGACATCTTTTATGATTGTGGTGAATTGTTTATGAGATAGGCTAGTATTAATATGGAGTTTTCCAACCTTGTAAAATTAAAATTTTTATTATCTCTCTCAAGTCAATTAGATATTAATATTAATTTTTTTATATAAAACTTGATAATTATTAAAGATAAAAATATATATTTAATTATCTTAAATTATTTTGATAGAAGATAATTATATATTAACATTGTTTTTTAATATAAATGCGATAATTATTAAAGAACAACGCGTTTTTAATTACCTTAATTATTAATATAATTTTTGAATAAAACTCAGAAAATTTTAATTTTTTATACTGAGTATACTTTTATCTTTAATTATATTAAAAATTAAAATATATCAAGACTGTATAGAATACAATACTTCCTTAAACATGACTAATGACTAGAGAAAAAATGTGTTTCGTGTATGGAAAGTTTTAATAAATAAGATGGTTATAGAAGATAAATCTTAACAAAAAATGATTAAATTTTAAATTCAATTGATACAAAAAGTTATGCACATCAAAGAAGATTCGGTTAGTTGTTTATTTTTCATATATGATTTTATTTGTTATAAACTAGATAAATGAGTATGGATGTTGCTGATTCATTATTTTTCGACTAAACAACACTTTTTTGAGTATAAATCCATTGATTTTGATAAGAAGTTTAACTAAGTATGGAAATGTATATGAATGACTTGTGTATAGAATATCTGAACTTATAAAAATAATGTTTTATTAAAGTTTGATGTAAAGAAAGTATTTATCTTTATCAAATCAAAACTTTAGTTTGGATTAATAAGAAGTGTAAAAATGTTTCATTTACATACTCTTGACTTTGGTATCTTAACCTTGTAGAATGTATGAAATAAATAACCTAAAAATATTCTTAAAAAACATTAGAGACTGCAGAGAAGAATGTGATTGTTGTTGTTATGTCAGTTGTTAGTATGTCTGTTTAATTTGTTGTACCTGGTATAAATGTTAAATTTATAAGATTTAAGAACAGAGATGTACAACTTTGTCGACATTGTGTATATATTATACCTAGCCTAACTGTGATATATTGTTGTTAATCACACTATCAGGCTGTAGAACTTAGATCGATTCCTTTATGACTTTGTAGGTTTATAAAAGTATGAAATTATACTAAAAAAAAAAATTCAAATAGAACTTGTATTTATAATGAAAACCTTATCCATACAATACTCATAAAATAACAGGTCAAGATTATATTTCAAGCTCATAATTTTATTAAAGAGACGTCACTATTGTAAATTGCTATCGCTGTGCACGGTGTAGAGAAATTGTGTGTGGTACCACTGTGTATAGTGTAGAGAAATTGTGTGTGGTTTTATAATTTAATTTTATTATTCTCTCTTGTGCAGTTTGTAAAGGGTTAGAATATTTTTTTATATTCTTTATTAATTTATTTTATAAGGATGAGTTAAGTTTAAAGTTCATTTTTAATATAGTATTAGAGTTTATCCTAACAAGGTTGTTGAGCCTATCAGATTATCCTTACATATAAATTGTAAGCTTGAGTTGAAGAATCTCACTATCTCAATATAAAGAGGATGTGTTGGAGATCTCAAATAAAAATGACACATTCAATAATTTACAAGTGGATATAAACTTTACATCATTTTATAAATCGACCTTATAAGATTAAGTTAAATTTAAAATTCACTTCTGATAATTTTTTAATAAAAAATTAAAAAGTAAATAATTTATAAGTATTTTTGTAAAATATATTTATTTTAATATAACCAGACTATAATAATTTTTAATAGGAAAACATTAGATTGTTTAATATAAAAATCTATTATTTTAATATGAAAACGCTTCACCTACTTTTTAGTTTTGCTTTATTACTTAATTAAAGATTATTTTATTTTGTAATAATTATTACACAACTATTATAAGAAGAATTTCTCTTTAAGCGGGAAATCCGAACTCAGCAGCATTCATAGAACTCTCCTTCTTCTCCAAGCTTAACCTCCCTCTCTCTTCTTTTCCATCCATGGCTCGAAACAAGGTTCCATTTTTACTTCATCTCTGCATACCCTTTTACTTCATTTTCACTTCACTTCTCTGGGTTTGTGGTTTTACTTCAATATTACTCATTTTTAAGGGAAACCCCATTTACAATGTTATTGTCTTTCCCTTTGTTATTCTAAATTTCATTACTTCTGAATATATAAATTTATTATATTTGCTTTGTATTGCCTCAATGATGTAAAAACAAAGGAAGCTTTGATTTTGGTGCTTGATGTGGTCCCATCCATGCATTCTGTTCTTCCTGAGATTGAGAAAGTCTGCATCTCGCTTGTACAAAAGAAGGTATTCATCATTCTCACCCTCTTTCCTATTCAAAGTTTCATTTTTTCTTATTGTTCTTATTTGAGTCTTGCGTAGTTACTTATTCAATGTTATTTCTTAAAATCTAGTTAAAAATTCTGTCTGTTTGGTTTTGTGAGTTACACACGATCCTTTTTTGTTGGTTCTGATTTTGTTTTATTTGCAGATGATCTTCAGAAAAGATGATCAAGTGGGGATAGTGTTATTTGGAACTAAGGGTAACTTTAATGTTTACTATGCTAACTAGTAACTATTGATCTAACACTTTTTTTCCCCAATATTTTATAATTATTAATTTAACTATATTTTAGTATAACTATTTAAAGTTATTTCTTATTATGTATAATTGTTTTCTACAATATGCTAATAAGATAAAAATTTAAGATAATATATATATATATATATATATTATCATTTAGAGAGAAAGGAAGAGTTATTTATTCATATTGTTTGTTCTTGTTAAGCTACTATTACTATAACATCTATAGGACCTGTATAAGAGTAACAATTACTAGTCTTTCCAATATGATTAGAGTATCTATATCTCATGACAAAATTCGATAATCCTATATATCGAAATGTAGTAAAGTTTGCAAGTATATATGTTCATGTTTCAACTACTATCGAGAAAAAAATTATAATAAGTTTGAATAATTTGGTATATTTATCTACTTAAATTGATATTTTTATTTTTATTTTTGTTTCATGCAAGAGACAAAAATAAGAAATTAAGATTAAATATCATCTAAAATAATTTGATGATAAAAACAAATCAATATATATTATTTACAATTTTATTTGTCTATATTTATTTTACTTTTATTTTTATATTATAAAAATTAGTTTTATAGGACCTGAAAATTGTGTTTTTTCATTGTTAAAAGAATAATATAAGATTATTTTGTCTTTCTTAATATTTAGTTATTTTCAAGATCAAAACTGTTAGGACAATTTCATCAAATCCTTATTTTATTATTAATAATAATATAATTATTGTTTCTAATTTTAGGTTATTGTCATAATACATATATGATATTAATAGTTATTATCATAAACAATTATTATGAAAAATTTAAATTTAATAATTATCCCAACTCAAAATATTTTAAATTAAAATTAAGAACTATATAATCATATATATATATATATTAAATAACGTGAAATGCCTAAAAAAATGGGTTAATCTACTCTACAATGATAACTATTAAATAAATAAAATAATGTTAACATATTTCACCAAATAAATAATTATAAAATAAATAAATAAATAAATAAAATAAGGTTAAAAACATTTTATTAAATAAATATAACTGTAAAATAAATAAATAAACAATATAATAGATTTTTTATTCCTTCATTTTAGTGATTAGAGTATCTTACTAGGAGTAAGGTTAAGGTTTGTAAAATTTTCTTGGAACCCTTTACTTTTTCTTCTTTGCTCTCGTACTTTACTTCTATATCTTTTTATTTTGTTTTTTACTCTATCTAGGCAGGGGAAATTTTTGTACTTTTTTTAATTGTGATGATTTAATGAAGAGATATTTTATTTCTTCTTTATCTCTTTGTCGAGAGGAGATAAAATTGTATGATTATATATATATATATATATATATATATTATTAATTTTTTTATTTTTTACATTAAATATTTATTAAAATAATTTTCTTTTATTATTAAAATAATTTTTGAGATGATACATGCTATGTGTCACTGGAAGAATCCCTCTTATACTTTGCTGTTTGTTTTCCTTAATTATGTCATTTTCTTGTGATGGCATCTGATCAAGGGCCTCTCTCACTTGTGATTATGTTGAAATTTCCCCACACTCATAATAAGCTTACTTCGGAAGTTGGTGGTTATCAACATGTTGTGGTTTTAGAACATCCTAAAGTTGTGGCTGGAGATATTGTTGAGGCTTTACAAAAGCTGCCTCCAGGAACAACTCATGGTGATTGTATCCAAAAATTTCTTGGTTTTATGTTATGCTATATTTTACTTGTTAATTGATAACTTTTTTTAGCCTCTCAAAACATTACCATATGATTGAGTTTGCTATGCAATACAATATTCATATTCTTCTGATTCTGTTTTTGATGTAGCATTAGGTTTGTGTAACTAAAATCAAGTGATACAATAAGTAGCAAAAGCTTTTAAGATTGAGTGTTTAAATTTCCAAGAGGAAGTTGATCCTTTCCTACTGCCATAGATTTTATTTTATCAGCTTGCTGTTACTCATTTCTATGTACCTTGACTTTGGGGGTAGTTCTTGATGCTGTCATTGTTGGCATGGATATGTTGATAAAAAAATTTGGACGAGAAAAAAAGATAGATAAACGTCTGTGTCTTATTACAAATGCACAATGTCCAATAAAACAATCTTTTGAAGGCACAAAGGAAGAGCAAGTTACCACCATTGCCAAAAAGCTAACTGCCCGTGGTATGAAAATGGAAAGTATTATTTTAAGAGGAAAGCTTAGTCGAAATGCAAACAAGAGAATAATGGATGAGAATGATCGCTTGTTAAATATCCTTTCAAAGGAACCATCAACAACATTGTCGTATGTGGAGAATCCAATCTCTTTGTTCGGTGCTCTTAGAGCAAGAAAAAGATATGTAGTTACAGTTTTCAGAGGGGATCTTGAATTCAGTCCAAATCTGAGCATTAAGGTGAGATCTGTGTATGTAAATACATTTAATTTCAAATGCCATTTTTCCAATGACCCCATCAAATGTTACATTTTTTTGGAGTTATGCATATCATGATTTGTGAGCAGAACTTAAAGTTGAACATTGTTTAATGTTGGAACATTCTTATTTCTTAGCAAGAAAAAAGGTATTTTCTTTACTTGAAAATGTTAATGGTAATCAGGTATGGGTATACAAGAAATCAGCACAAGAGAAAACTCCTAATCTGAAGAGATATTCTGATAAGGCTCCTCCAAATTACAAAAAGGCTACACATGAAGTCAAAATAGATTATGAGTACAAGAGTTGTGAAGATCATGGCAAAGTTGTGCCCCCTGATCAAACAGTCAAAGGCTATTCTTATGGGCCTCAAATAGTTCCCATATCCTCTGCTAAGTGGGATGCTGTTAAATTCAAACCAGAAAAGGGTGTGAAGCTTTTGGGATTCACTGATTCTTCTAATGTGTTTAGGTAAGATTGTACATGCTTTAGAAGAATGTATTTGATTTGAGTTTACTAATGGAGATTTCCTAACTCCTTATTTGTTTATTCCTGTCTGAAAATGAAATGTGCATTGTAGACACCATTTCCTGAAAGAGGCATATGTGTTCCTACCTGAACCTGGAAATACAAGAGCCATGCTTGCAGTTTCTGCACTTGCACGAGCCATGAAGGAAATGGATAAGGTGGCAATATTACGCTGTGTCTGGAGAAAGGGACTAGCGAGTGTTACCATTGGAGTCTTGACACCCAATTTGTCAGATAAAGAACATATTGTAAGTGTTACTTGTATTTTTCTAGTTTTGATCAATTTTGCAACTCTTCATATTTGTTTATCTTTCGCTTCTCTAATTATGGTGTGCAGCCTGATTCATTTTACTTCAATGTACTTCCTTTTGCTGAGGATGTGCGAGAGTTTCAATTCCCTTCCTTCTCAAATTTCCCTGCTTCAAGGCAGCCAAATAGACAACAGCTAGAGGTTGCAGCTAACTTGATTAAAAAACTTGATCTTGCACCAGATCGGCAAGAAGTTCTGCCACCTGACTTTACCCCAAATCTAGTGTTAGAGGTACTTATTCTCATTTCTTCCTTTGTTCACTCATAATTCCATCTTATTTTTTCTACTAAATCTGCATTTCAGATGTCTTGTTGGTTAGAGTGTTAAGTATAAAAGTGAGTCTAAATTGCAACATTATATAGAAATAAAAAAGTTAAGCAATATATAAGAAAGAAAACCTATAAACTCATCATTTCCTTCGAATTTTGGGTTAAAGTTAGCGTCAATTCTTTGTGTAAGTCTAATACAGGTCTCATTGTTATGAGATCTTCTCGATGCTTCCCTCCAGTTTTTCCAATGTAGAATTAATAGTGGATGTTTTAAGACATGGAAAAGTATGCTTAATCTTTGTTATCTTGTATATTTTGAAAGCTAATCAGCATATTTACCCCACTGAAAAAGTTAGCATTGATCTCTAATCTAATAAACTGTCCCCTCTATCCCCTTTAAAGGATAATCTAAGATAAAGTTAACAGATATATTTCTTCAAACTTTCAGCGCTTTTATCGTTTCCTCGAGCTGAAATCAAAGAATCCAGATGTTGCAGTACCTCCTCTTGATGACACACTCAAGAAAATTACAGAGCCTGATGCTGACCTGCTTTTGCGAAACAAATCTGTAATAAACTCATTCTGCAGGTCTTTCGAGCTAGAGGGAAATCCGTTGGTAAGACAAGAATGAGTTATTTGCTCTCATTCTTTGAAAGTCTAGGCGTTTATTAGGAAGAAAGAGATCTTTTTCAAATGATGAAGAGGTTAAAGATAGTATTACTGCTGAACCTGCCAACCCAATTGAAAATGCATCTGTTAAAGTTGAGAAAATCGAGGATCTGACTCCTGCCCAAGATTTTGAAGCCTTGATTTATAAAGATTGTCCAAATTGGGTTGTGATAGCAATGAATGAAATGAAAAATAGAATATTTCACCTGGTGGAGGATTCTCACAAAGGTAATAACTATCCTAAAGCATTGGAATATTTACTTATGCTTCGCAAGGGTTGCATCCTTGACCGTAGTAGGAAGCCTAAAACGAATAAAAAAATGAAGGTTTTTTTTAAATTAAACAAATAATTAAAATGATATTTTTATCTAAAATTTATTTTTTGAGTTTTTTTAATACAAAATTATCTATTAAATTATCATAATTAATTTTATTTAAAAAATATTTTTTAATAAACAATAAAACTAATTTATTTAATCTTTGTTGAGACATTGTTAATTTTAAATAAGATTTGATTAGTTTAAGTTTTGCAAAACTTTTTTAGCTGAAACAACTCATATTGGAATTGTTAATATTATTCTATATATGTATTTGGAGAAGAATTTATTCTTTTTATATAATTAAGAATCTCAATTGATTTATCATTTTTCAATCTTATAATCTCCTTTAAGATATTTAATTCTGAAAAAAAATCTAAGTTATCAAGATCCAATAAATTATCATGTTTCAAATACTTTTCATTCAAATATAATTTATTTTTTTGTTTATTTTTATAAATTTATCCATAATCTCTTTTTATGATTCCACAAAAAGTTCTAACTTTTATTTTTTTTTTTGAAGTTTTGAATAATCCGATTCAAATTTTCTAGTTGCCATATTTGTATAATTTTATATAAAATTTAAAATTATAATATATATAACAATGAATATAATTTATAAGTATATAAAATAAATCTAAGTTAAAAAGATAAATTGGGATCAATTCATCAATCTCATTATTTTTACCTAATATTGATGTATTCAAAAAGGAGTTAAAGTGAACACAAACTCTTCCTCAATTAATTTAATGCTCAAAGTCCAAGTAAACATATGCCCATAAATACACAGTATAGAATAACGAAATATGAAATGAAAGAAATTTGAAATTGAAAACAAGTTGAAATAAGGAACAAAGAGACAAGTGAAGAAAGAAAGAGAGAAATGGAACAGTCAAACAATGATATGACATGATAATATAGTTGGAATATAGGAAAGAGATAAATTAGAAAGTTTTGAGAAAGATTCCTTAACTGTTCACTTTTTTTTTAAATATTATTAATTTATTATAAGAAAGTTTCAAAAATATTATTCATTAAATAGTATTTATAGTACCAATATAAATTTAAAGTTATTAAATAATATTTATAGCATCAATATAAACTTAAAGTCAGTTAAAATATTTAAATTTTTAATTAAAATTTTATTAGTATAATTTTAAAATTAAATATTTTTTATTTTATACTAATATGTGAATATTAGGACTTTTTGAGGCCTTGAGGCCTAAAACATATTAAATATTTTTGAGGTCTTTATGGCCTTGAGGCCTAAAGTATATTAAATTTTTTTGAGGTCTTTGAGATTTAAAGCGATTGCTTTACCTGCTTGGATCTTGAGCCACTCCTAATCCTTGAGCAGGTAAATGGCTAGGATTTTCTCTCTTCAACCCTTTATTTGTTATTACTCCTTGAATTTTTAGCTTGTTGAATTAACAATTTTTCATTTGTGAAGAAACCAAAACCGTTCAATGGTTTCCTTAAGCATATATGTCATTTCTGTCAAGAGAAAGAAAGCCTTCACAGTTTCTGTCAGTATCTTGCTTCTGAGGATCTCACCTTCATCTCCCAAGCAGAAGCTGTAGTCAGGTTCTTGTATTCTCACCTTTCTCATGATTCAATTCATGCAAGTGTTTTTCTCTTCATTGGATCATAATTTGTTATTTGGTTTCTTTACAGTGATGTTACTAATGAGGAAGCCAGAAGTTTCTTTGTTAAAAATCTGAAACAATAGTTGACTGATACCTTCACTATCTCTACTGAAGTAGAAAACTGCAAACTTTTTTTTTTGTCTGTGATGATCAGCTTCACTATTTGTACTGATGTGGAAAGCTGCAAACTTTTTTTTTGTCTGTGATGATTAGATATCTGAAACAACTGACTTTTGAACAAACAATATGTAGGAATATCATGGTACATCATTAGTATATTCTTCTTTCTGTTTTAATTTCTTTATGGATAAATAAATTTTAATTATTTCCAATATTTTCTATTTGATTTAAAAGTATTATACTTTAAGATAATTAATGTAAATTATGAATTAAGTCCTTTACAAAACAAAATTCCATTTGTAATTTTTTTTATAAATATGAATAAAGAAAATATTAATTATTTTTTATTAATAAATTTAAGAGTGTTTCCGATGCAAATGTCATAAAAATAGTTTTAAATTTAAGTATAAAATGATAAATTCTCATTTGAACAATATGATGTAATATGTTAAAATTAAGAACTGAAATTTATAAAAATTTCCCGAGTCTTAACCTTGTAATATGATATTTCAGTACCATTAACTGATACGTCATAATGATTAAATTAACTGTTTAAGTAATAAAAACTGAAATGCAGGTAAACTTGCTGTAAAAGTATGAGTTCTTATAAGATTTTATGGAGCAAAACTCATAAAAATATAGTGAGTTGCTTCATAGTGAGCATCGCCAACGTAAGAACTTATAAGAAACTATCATGAAGTCTTGTTTTAAATTTTTAATAACCTTAAAAATTTTACATTTGTAACTTTTATACCATTAATACACAGATATTTCATATTTCATTGGAGATAATCGTCCGGCATAACAAAATTTGGAATACAATATAATAAACATTCAATTTTTTCATCCGAAACATCTTAAATTGTGTATAGTTGTAATGTTGTATTTTTTCAATGAGTCAAATGGGTTAATTTATACTTAAATAAAAAATAATGGGATAAAAAATGATGGGATGAGATGTAACCTTGACATATATTTGGTGATTAGGGTGACTCAGGACATATGTCATCATATACACATGCATGTTACTGTGTATGTAAGATTTATTAATGTTATTAGGAATACATGTTGACGATATGTGAGTTTGGATGAGATGTAACCGTAACATGTATTGAGTGTTTAAGATGGCTCAAGACATGCGTTATTACATACATGGGCAGGATTGTGAATGTTAGTGGGAACACATTTTGACCATATGTGAGTTTGGATGGGACGTAACACTAACATGCATTATGTGATTGTATTGATTTAGGATACATGTCATCACATATGCAATGCACGTTGCGATGCATGCAAGACTTGTCAACATCACAAGGAGGAATATGTGCCGACCAAAAGTGACATTGGATGGAATGTAACCCCGACATGTTTTGGGTGGCTGGGGTGACTCAAGACATATGTTATCACATACGCAATAAACATTGTCATGCATGCAACACTTATCATCCTCATTGGGAATGCGTGCTGATCATACGTGAGTTTGGATGGGACCTAACTGTGACATGAATTGGATGGGTGACTTAGGACACATGTCATCACATATATAATGTACTTTTCTATACAAACAAGACTTCTCAATGTCACTAGGAATGCGTGCTGACTAGAAGTGTCCTTCGATGAGATCTCCACATTATAAATTGAACCATTTATGAAATTAACGTCACAAAGCAAAAACAATTTGTCCCTTAAAATCCGTATCAAACATCATTCTTTCCAAAGGATCAACATTCTTCTTTATTCATCCTTAAATGGAGCACTAGTACATCATAGAGATTTAGACTTATTTCAATTCTTATCTCTTTTGTTTGTAAATGGAGAAATTATATAATGAGATGAAAGTGTTAAGTTCTAGTGTGTGTCTTCTAAACTATTTTGGATCCTATACAACAATATTTGTAGTCTCTTCAAAGACAAATTTTTGCACTACTTTGGACCTTTCAAACACCACAATACTAAGGAATTTGTATTATTGACAAACTAAACTCAATGAGCAGCGCTAAGTAGATATGATGTTACTAAGATATCAACAAATGTTCATGTATATCAAATGATAAGTTGTAAGTCTCAATTCCCTTATAGTATAATCATTAAATTATATGCTAAGTTTACAAGATCTACTAAACAAATTATGACTCTTTAAAACAGACGTACTACAACCTTAACCCCATCACTTCCACCCAAACAATACTTTACTTCAGAGGACTTATCGGTCTTACTTATAAATGTACAACCCAAAACAAAACAATGATAATCTAATACAACTGGTCTTTCATCAACTGTTACACAAAAAGTCACCAAAATTAACTAACATCCTTTACTTCATGTGGTTAATAAAATAATTGTTCACTATTAAGTACAAATCAAATCTAACATTAATGTAGTATAAATGATAAATCATTGGTAAAACACTCAACTTCTACAACCAAGAGTGAAACATAAATAAATTAGGCAAAGTGAACTCTCTATCCAATGAAAAAAATTTACACAAATCAACTTCTAATGAATTGATTTAAAGACATTACTTATATCAATCACCAAACATAGAAAGATCTACATTTGATTAAGTGTTTATTCATTTAATTTAATTTATATTTATTTTCATTCAAGGTGTAGTTCATTTCTAAAAATTAAATGAAATTTCAAATATTTTTTATTCCTTTAAATTTTATCTATTTTTAATTTACTTTTTTCCTAAATATTATTATTTAAATTTATTAACATATTTTTTTATACGATACGTTAAAAGAATATGTCAAGTCAATTTTCAATTTATTTATTTATATAAATTTCAAATTTATTACTATTATAACAACAACAATAATAATAAGAATAAATGATAAAAGAAAAACGGAGAATAATGTTACTCCAAAAACTTATTTCTATAAATTATCTTTTTCCTTTACATTTTTATTTAAAAATAATTTTTTCAATTTATAATATTTTATTTATGGTATTTCTTATTCATAACTCTAATTTTAATTATATCAAACAATTTTCATTATGTTTTTTACAATTCTTTCTTTCTTCTTTTTGTTTATAATTTTTCCTATTTACATATTTTTTGAATTTAATTTTTCTTAAAATATATGTACGTGTAAATAATTATTTGTTTAAATATTTACTTGTCTAAATTAGTATATTAAATACACTTTTTTAGATAAATATATTCTACAGTTTTTTTCTAAACTTATTGTCTTTTGGAAAAAATTTATTTCTTACGAAAAATCGTCCCTTTAATTTTTTTTAAACAAAAAAAAATTCAGCTCGAAATTTGGTTCCCTAGCAGTCAAATTTCAACTAGTTTTTCACTCACCAGCACCCAATCTCAATTCAAAATTGAGCTCCCTTATGACCAAGTTTTGAGCTAGCATAGTAAATTAGCTCTATATGTAAATGAAAGGCACAATATGTTAATTGGGGAAAATTTCAAAATTAACACCTAACTGGATGAAAAATTCACTTGTATTAAGTGGGTTCTACTTGTATTAAGTGGATTCTACCAAAGAATAATACCTAACTTGTTGTAAGCAAAATGATCTCCAAGTGAATCTTAACTTTAATAAAATAAACAAAGTTCACCCACATATGTGTTTCAAAGTACAAGAGTTTTCTCTCAATTTCTCACCACTTAATGTCTTAATTTATATTATTTAAACTATCAATGAAGTAATAATATATTTGTTAATCATAGGTTCCAATACTTAATATTTACAAATCATAAACATATTATCTAACATAATTCACCTCAAATGAATTCATAAATATAATCAAGTCAAATACAAGATTAATCACTACAAATATTTCATTTATGAAAGAAAATATGCATATATCTATTAATTAAATATAATACTTACCAAGATTCATTATTATGTAGCTTGAGTGACTTTTAGTGTCTAAAATATGAAAAATTCTTTGAACTACTCTTGTTCAAGGTACAACAAACCGCTTGAGCAATGTGTTCTATTGTTTAAGTGTCATGTCAATGCTTAAGCTATATACATTAGTATGATAGTTAACAAATAATCTATAGTTTCACTCAACTCACCAGAACTTCGTTGTTTGAGCAACAAGTTGTTGCTTGAGCAATGTCAATCCAATGAGAGAGAAAATTATTGTTATTTCACTCTTGCTCAATTTTTAAACCACAACTTAAGTGAGGAGCACTATTGCTTGAGTTTTCAACTGGTCACTTGAGCAATAGGGTTTTGCACTCAAGTTTAAACTCCCTTAATGCTCATGCAAGATATGTAAGCAAATCAAATTTTGTAAAAACTTCAAAACAAGTTTTCAAAACCAACTTTTCTTATTTTTACCTTTACACTAAGTTATAGATTTGTCTAACACATTTTTATCTATTATGTATTATATTTTAATTTGACTCCTTTAATTAAATATCTAATTCAAAATCAATATAAATATTAAATCCAATCAATATTACAAGTCAATAAGTAACTACAATAACAATTATTTTCATACTCAAATTGATTACAACCAAAGTTAGCTTCCCTAAAAATTACTTTCATTCCAAGTAATAGTTAGACAAGAATAAAATTACATTAAAAATTCTAAACACCTAGAGAAACATTATCAAACAAATCAAAGCTTTTATTATTAGATAATTCAAGAGAATACCTTTCCTCCACTGACATAATCAAGAAAATTGTCAGATTGTCAAATTGTCAAATACCGACAAAATAAGTTTAAAGAGAAATAATTTATAGATACTGTAATAAAAAAAAACACTTTTATCAAATTAATTTTTTGTTAGATGTAATTGTTTTATAACTTACTGGCTTATATATTGTATGATTTGTTCATGAAAGAAATGAGAATTTGAATTAGATATTAAAAGAGAAATGATTAAGAAAAAGTAGATATCAAGAGAGAAATAAGCTGAAAATAAAAAAAAAAAAGGCAAAAGAAAGAAAAGACGACAAAAAAGGGAAAGAAAAAGAAAATAGAAAGATCCAAATTAATGCAAAATTGACTCATTGAAATGTATGTTACAACTACGAAATATTGCAAGCATAATTCTCTAATATAGTATTTTTAAATTAGATTCAAGTTATATAAAACAATCATTTACAAAAACAAGTTATTACATATAAAGAGAGGAGTGTGACACCATACCCATGCTCATTTATGGACCATAGTAATACTTCTAATTAATTTTCTATTTATACATTCTTTGAAAGAAATTTTAACTCAAAATTCATATTGATGAATAGTTTTATATATATCATAAACAAATTCGTATAAAAAAATTAAAACAGTACATTTAACTCAAAATTTTAAAACAATAAGTTGATGAATAGTTTTAATATATTATCCTCTTATTCATTAAAGTGAAACTTCCTAGTAAACTTGAATATCTAATTTCTAATGTTATTGTTGTAAATAAAACCCTTCGAATGTTCCGCACATGCACACTTGCCATGCAATCAAGACTATAGTGTATGTTTGATTTATCAAAACTATGTATGATGTGTTTCTTTTTCCGAATGTGTGGTGTCTCAACTCCATATGTATATCTCTCAAATGACTAAAATATATATAATTTTAACTTATGTTCGTGTTTTTATGTATTCTTTTTCATTTCTAATATCAAAGAGGATATATAGATAAAGGATACAAAAGATATGCTTAACCCACATACTATAATCTCACTCTCAATATTCATACAAAATTTTATCATAACAGAGGATTATTATTAATAAATTCCATTTAATAAAAGGAAAATGATCTGAATTTCTTTTTATTAGGACATATTTAGATCACGTTGCATTTACATTTTTTTTTCTAATTTACGTATGCAGGGCCTATTATATATATAAATTCAAGTAATATCTAATTTAATTTACGTATTTTTTTTCTAATTCCATAACGATCAATAAAACTGAAATTGAAGTTATTGAATTAGGAAATAATATTTTTGACATGAAATTCGAGAGCACAAAACCGTAACCGAAACTCAAGTTGGAAGTGTCACACGTCCTACGCTCCTTCCTTCCCTCTGACATATATAACAACTTTCTCAGCCTCATTCAACGACTCCAACGCTTCTCTCTCAACCGCTTCCGATTCCCAAATCGCCACCTCTTGCTGAAACCAATCAACCATGTCGTTTTCCGATTCCGAAACCTCCAACGCCGCATCGGAGTACAAGCCGTTCCGCCAAATCAGCCGCGACCGTAACATCCTTTTCCTTTCCGCTTTCTCTTTCCTTCTCCGTTTAATGTATTTCGTTTAGGATTCCAAACTTCGCTTTCAAGCTTCGATTTCTCGCTGCTCAACGGAGCTCCGCATCCAAACATATCTCAATCTGCATTTCGTTTCGAAATTGAATTTCGGAGTGTCATTCGAAACTAACGAATATGTTGTGTTTGCTATTTTTTTTTTAATTTTTTCGTTCCTAACTTTTCATACCTGTCTGGTAGAAAGTTGTGTGAAAAGAAATATGAATTTCGTAACTGTGAATCTCGCTGGAGAAATTATACAATGGAAGTCTGTCATTTGAAACTGAATAAGAAGTTGTTTGAGAAATATTAAACTGAATGTAGACAGACTAAGTAAAGTTTTATATTCAAATTTTATGAATGACTTTTTTTTTTTTACATTGATTAAGCTGTTAGTAATATATTATACAGTAATGTCATGATGACAAAAAGAAATGTTGTATTTTGTGATTTTTTTTTTTATTTTTTTTTTCTCCTTAACTTCGATGAGTCCAATCATTTTGAAAATGAATCCATCCAGAGAAATTTGTGTGCAATGAAATATGAATGTCGTAACTGTGGTCTCTCT
>Ga0209700_100899_pt1 | contig 59817 bp, 31 predicted proteins | sample SiratroredBW_FD_187528 | JGI IMG/M metagenome (GOLD analysis project Ga0209700, IMG submission 187528) | Root nodule microbial communities of legume samples collected from California, USA - Siratro red BW (SPAdes) (version 2) | ecosystem: Host-associated > Plants > Roots > Nodule | place: USA...
TTTTTATCTTTGAAACCACTTGATTTTGTGCTGTCATGTGGAAAGCACCTTCTATTTTCTATTCCTCTCCTTTTGTCTCATTATTCTTCTTTTGGAAAGCACCTTCAACTCTATCTACGTCAAGTGTCTGAGTTTTGGGAAAGGAAGCAAATGGAAACAATTGTAGCTGATGAAAATCCTTTCTCATCTGAAATGCAGATCACAAAGGCTATATTCTACTCTTCTACTGGGACATGAAGAATCTCAAGACTTAGAAATTTATGACACACCAATCAACTGATTATTTTGATGAGCTCTGAACCTTTAAAAATTTAAATTAATTTTTTCACAGAACATGTTCCAACGAAAACAGGAGAGCATCCATTGGATCACCACTTGTACATTTTTTTTTTTCAATTGCTATCAAGTTCCATCGATGAACAAACTTTCATTCTCTGAAACAATCATATGGATCGTATCCACAGATTTATTTTATTTTAACACTAAGTGGTTTATTGATAAATAGATTCTGCGTCCCGTACCAGAAAAAGGCAAGTAGAATGTGATTCCATACTCCACATTCATTGTCACCTCCCAAAAGCATCCACCGTCTCACATCAAAATCAAGCTATTCATTCCATTTCTAAATTACTATAAATTGCATGTTGGTTGAAAAGCAAATCCAGGGTTCGAATGTCCAATTCATCAAACAGATGGCGAGTGTGAGAGCAAGATGCATGCAGTGTGGAAGGCCAATCGTAGTGCCAATGGAAGCTGCTTATAGCATGCCCCTTATGTGTTATGCATGCCAAGGCCAAGCTCAAACTTGGGTTCCACAAGGTTACTATTATGCCTACAACAACAACTATAATAATGGACCTAATTACTCTCCTCGTGCTGGCCATGCACCTAATTACTCTCCTCGTAGGACATATAACCAATTCTATTCTCAGCCTTTGCAAATGATGGCTCCACCACCGCCATCTCCATTGAGCCCTGCTTCTTCCTTTGGCAAGAAGAGGGCTGTGTTAGTTGGCATTAGCTATGGCTACCAGAGTAACAGTCTCAAAGGTTCTGTCAATGACGTTCAGAGCATGAAATACTTTCTCGTTAACAACTTGTCTTTCCCTACTGATTCCATTCGCATCCTCACAGGTACTACCTCTTTCAGTTTTTCATTTCAATATCAACTTGCTAGTACTATTAATATGTTTGTAAGTGAGAAACTACGTTGTGCAGATGACCCAGAGGAGAAAAACCCAATGAGAATTCCAACAAAATATAACATGCGAATGGCAATGAAGTGGTTGGTTGAGGGTTGCAGATCAGGGGACTCCTTGTTCTTTCACTTCTCTGGGCACGGATCGCGGGAAGTAGACACCGACATGGATGAGATTGATGGATATGATGAAGCAATATGCCCCGTTGATTACGAGCACGAGGGAAAGATAATTGACGATGAGATCAACGCCACAATCGTTAGGCCTCTCCCTCGTGGTGCCAAACTTCATGCCCTTATTGACACTTGCTTTAGTGGCACTGTTCTTGATTTACCATTTATGTGCAGAATGACCAGGTTAGTGTTATTCACCCTCGTTTATCAAAGAATGCTTTATATTTTCTGCTGAATCATTTATTTTTCTTGAGTACAAACAGAAAAGGTTATTACGGATGGGAGGATCATAGAAACCCCAGATTTTACAAAGGCACGAGAGGAGGGTTAGCAGTTTGCATTTCAGCTTGTGATGATGATGGAAATGCAGCAGATACATCGGTTAGTTATGCATGCTTGCATGCATCTTTTTCCCTTTCCAATGGTTTGTGTAAATTAGAATATAACTATTTATAGAACATGCTTTATGTTTGATTTATTAGGTCTTTAGCGGTGAGGAAAGTTCTGGTGCTTTGACTTACAGTTTCATCCGAGCCATGCAAGATGAACCTAGTTTGACTTATGGCAACTTGCTTAATTCCATTCGTTCTACAATCCGTGAGGCTAAAGAAAAAGCGTTTGGCCCAAACGACGAAGAGTTTTCCATGAACAGTCGCCTGCAGTATGCTCATGTATTATATCAATTAATCTGTTTGGTTCATTCATTCTGTTCTCCAATATATATAGATAAAACACTGTAGTTGATGCGAAGTTGATTTTAACTGGGTTTTGTTTGCAGGAGCCACAACTGACGTCTTCTGATAAGTTTGATATTTATTCAAAGTCAATTGTAATTTGACACAACTGGTAGTGCACTGAAAAAAGATAAAAAGAAACAAAGAGGGACGTGTGAAGACAAAAGTTTCTGTTAATATGACCCTTTTTTTCTTTATCACCAAATCATCCTTACATCTCCCAAAGACTATGGTTATATGGCTTGTTTGATTACACATTATTGATGTGGTTTATAATGAAAAGCTATCAGGTATAGGTTCTACTTTAATATATTAACATGTAGGACACAAGGTCAGTCTTGTTGGAGGAAAGAATAATGCCAAGTTGGAAAGAGACAAATAAAAGGATGCTGATGGTAGGGGAAGCACTCTGCTACCACTGCCTTCTCATAAAAATACGAAAAAAATGTTGCCTCTCTCTTCTCTCTCTTTCTCTCTGGCTTGTAATGGAAATGTTTGATTTACTAAAATTAATGAAATGTTAATTCTGGCTATTGTGCAGTAGCATTTTGATGTGCAATGCTAATAATAGACCACAAAACCAATTCCTAACCACAGCAAAATAAAGTAATGTATGTATTGAGATTTATTGTCAATTGTACATATATGTTCTGAAAGAACAAAAGTAAATAACAGAGAACCTCCAGCCCCACCAACGGTGACAGAGAATGGAAGAAACTAGTATGCTAAGTCTTTGTTTGCGTTAAATCAACAAAAATAAAAAATTTAAATGATCCCCCCCTCCCCAAGAAAACGAAAAAAGAGAGTAATTCTGCCGGAACATAGCGAAAAGCAAGGAAGTTTGTTCTAGCTGCTAATTGATATAAAGTTAAAAATGATGGGTATTCCCCCCAGAAGCAAGTGGTGATGTGGGACAGGACCTTGTAGTATTTGAATCTATAAGGAATGCTTTTAAGTGCTTTCCAAACTCTTTTGGCTTTTCTAGGTTCACTGCATGCCCTGCGTTCTTGATGACTACCATTTGAGCATTTTCCCCTATATGCCTGCTCCAAAGACACATCCACACTTAGCAGTCTAAGATGATGTTTGAATGCAAGTCATGAGCAGCAACATGAACTTTTACTGAATTGAAATCTCACCTTTTTAATCTATGGCCTAACTCCAGAGGGAATACCTGATCTTGCTCTCCCCACAAAACTAGAGTCGGCTGCTCCAATGTAAACCCACAATATTGTGAATATTCAAATATAATCTAGTTGCTCGGAATTTTTTCTGAGAGATAACAAATCAATGCAACACAAATAGAAGATGACAGTTATTTGGAAAACAGTGAGGTTTGTTAACAGGTGGATAGGCATTGTCAGTTTTCATGGATTCCAGCAGTGAAAAGTAGATCATAAAAAACAACATTAACAAGCCAAGGTTATTACATGTGATCAAGAAAAAAAGTTCATAAAGACACACACACACGTAGAACAGTGTATGATAAAATCTAAAAGTATCAACAAAAATGAGAACCAATTAAATCCCACTAGGATCAGAAAACTAAAGGCATAACAATTTCAAGAAAGACCAAATACCAGTTGGATCTTAGGAAGATCGGAAAGCTTCCTGCCTTTCAATATTGCCTCAAGCAATTCTCTCTTTTCTTCAATATAGTCTGTACACATCACCTGCCACAGTAGTAAACAACACAATTGGTTTAACGTCCTAAATCATTTGATCTTGAACAAATTTTGTAAATTCAGACACAGAGAGAGAAGCACTAGTTACGTTAAGATTACACAAGACAATCAAACTCCAAAACTGAGGTCCATTTTCAAGAAAACTTTACATACAGAAAAGAAAGTAAGCTACAAATGAAAGAGAATATTATATACAAACCATCCAGAGTTGAATGCTAATGCAGGATTCACATTTTGAAGGGTATCTTATTGGAAAATTAAATGCAAGGAAGAGATGCATACTTGAATGAAATCTTGAAGGAACCAGGTAGGGACGCCTCTGGCGGGTCTGACAAAGGAGAGCTTCATCAACTCCCTGAGCTTATCGGGTGTCTGTGGCAACAAGATGCTTGAAGCCTCATCCAAAGTGGAAACCCTAAACAACCCATTCTGCATGTCAACCTCCTCCAAGCACACCCCAGCGCAGCACAGCACAAGCTTCTCCACCACCTCAGGGAACAAAGCACCCACCCTGTACCCTACAAACCCACCGTAGCTGATCCCCACCAGGCTCATTCGCTGCACCCCATGAGCCTCCATCATCTTCACCAAGCACTCCGCCTGGAACGACTCGCTCCTCTCACTCCGCGACGTGAACGACTCCCCGAAGAACACTAGGTCCGGCACGTACACGTTGAAGTGCCCCATGAAGTGCCGCACGTGCTCCCCGTATTGCCACATGGCGTTCGCGCCGAACCCGTGCACCAGAACCAGGCTCGGCTTGCATGGCTTCTGCAGCTTCGGCACCCAGCAGTGCATGCTGGTCCCCTCCCCGAGGTCCGTCACCACCGACCGGAGCCCCGCCGAGGCGAACAGTTGCCGGTAGACCCAGTCCCGAGACGCGGTGAAACTGAAGTATTTGGAAAGTTTTGGCAACATGGAAGACGTTGGTTGAAAAGGTGATGAATTTTTGGAATGGAATGAGACTATGAGAGGGGGAGAGGGAGAAAATGAAGGTTATGAGGGAGAAGATGAAGAAAAGGAAAATGGGTAACAGAAAAACAATAATGTAAGGATAGGATTTGAGGTTTTTTTATGAAAATTTAGTGATAGAGACTACGGAGAATACGAGGTGATGGGAGCCCAACACGACATCACCAACAAACGCGGACTGCCATTTCATGGGACACATGCAAATTCTACTATTTTCTTGTTTCACCATCCAAGCACCCATCTCTTCTTACTAGTACAAAAAGTTTTCACAATTATTATTCTCTAATTTTACCTATTAAGAAGACTTTAAGAAATTAATAACTGTTTAATGGTTTACTATATATGGATTGATTAAATACTTTTGAGCAAGAAGATCTGATTTTACATTTGGTAACTCTTAGTTCAAGAGGAGGTTTTTCATTAATTAGAATATCAACTTTAAACTTACAACTAAATGCGTGTTAATGCATAATAAATTAGGTAATTATGAAATGTGTTACTTCTTTCCAATTGTTTTCTAGATAATTTCTACCTTTTCAGTTATTCAAAATCTATTTTTCTTTCATCTGATCTAATTATTTTAAAACCTTAAAGTTCAAAAGTATTTTTATTTATATATTAAAAAATTGAAAATAAATTTGGATACAAATGCTCTTATTTTAATCAAATCTTGTTATTAAGCTTTTTTATCAAAAAATTTATTGTTATTAGTTTAATATCTCATCTCAAATATTATAGACTCGAAAATATATTATAATCTATGTTAAAAAAAAACTAATTCATCAATATCAATAAAAAAAGTTAATTTACTTTTAATTAAAAATAACATAAAATCAAAGGTTACTTTTATAAATATAAACATAATAAATAATTATTGAAAAATAAAAAATTTAATATATAAAAAAGATGGGAAGTAGGAGGCAAATAATTTTCCTCTCAAATTAAGATTATTTCTATAAATACATATTAAAAAGGTAAAATAATAAACACAAAAAAGCAATAAAACACTAATAATCAATTAATAACTAAAAAATATAAATTTATTATTATTATTATTATTATTATTATTATATATAAAGATGGAAGTATGGGGTTTCCAAATAAAGGTTACCTCTACAAATATGTATTAAATAAAAAAAAGTAAATAAACTGACATGAAAAAATTATAACAATACAATGTTTATAATTTATTAATAATTGAAAATTAAAATGTAACATGTTAATATGCAAAAGGAAAAAATAATCTGTGGTGATTAATATATTTTGGTCAACAGTCATGTATATATTTATTCATAAGTAATTTTATAAGAAAAATGAAATGAGTTATTTTAGAATTTGTAGAAATTTTCTCATACTTTTTCTAATCTTTTTATTTACTTTTAATTTATTTATAAGTTAATTTTATTTATAGACAACTTTTTTCTTCTCGTTTATCTCACCATGAAATCCTAATGAACAAGTTTGGTTGATAGTCAATTTGATAGAATTATACTGTCTAGAACATTTTTTGGGACTTTCACAGGTCTCCTTTCTGTCTTGTGGAAGAGTTCACATATTCATCAAAGACTTTCAATTATGACAAGCTTATCTTTATCAATATTATCACCGTTCAATCATTTGCAATCAACTTCGGTCACATCAATTTCCATTAATCTTTATCAATATTATCGCGGTTCCATCATTTGCAATCAACTTCAGTCGCATCAATTTTCATTATTACATAATTAACCTTCTCTAAAGGGGCGAGGGTGATCGTTAGAAAGAAAACTTTGTGGAATGTCTTACAAGTTATAAAACGTTAATCTTAGTCTATAAGAGTGGAAAAACAATTAAACAGTATAATGTTCTTTAGAAGATACATTAATCTAATTATTTTTTCTATTACTTTATTGATCATGCTACATGTCAATTATTAGCTTTTTTTTTTCATGAGAAGTTTATTTTTTTTTAAGTTAATAAAACAAATTAAACTAGTTTATTTTTTAATACAAAATTTTTATTAAAATTAAAATAAATTATATATTTTAATATACTTTTCATCAAAAATTAAATCAACTTAGTCTATGCAAAAAAACTAACTTGTTATACTAGTCAATCATTGTTTTAATCTTTTAGGTAAATATAATTATATCTCTACCATATTTATTTAAAAGATTAGTTTCATTTACTAAATATATGTTTATGCAGGAATAACTAATTTAAAAAATGCTTCTATTTTTCTATATAGTGTAGTGTTAACATGTACTACTATCATCAAAATTAATTACCATATGTTAACATTAACTATATTCAAATTGATTGCTTTTAATTTTTTTATATATTTTGTTTTATGCACTTAATTTTTTTAATTTAACATTTTTTAATATTGCATATGTGAATGCCTGTAAATATTTGGATTCACAAATATTTTAGACATGACTTTGGATTCACAAATATTTCAATCAATTTGTTAACGTAATAAAATAATATTCCCAAAAATTAGTTATTTTTAATTAAATATTTGCTTAATTGTGATAGAAGAACAATTTTAAAATAAATATTTTATAAATTTATATAAGATACAAAACAGCTAATGTAATACAATAATATATTTATTTCAAAATGCCTTAGAATCTGGTGTATATAACAATAATCTAAATATACATTTTTTATTTAATTATTTTATAACAAAATTTTCATATTTTAATTCGATACGTTAAAATGAGAATTATTATTTAAAACTATAAACATAAAGTTTAAAATTGAAAACGAGTTTAATTTAAAATTTATATAATTTCATATCATTTAAAATTTATATAATTTGGATCAATCTTGATATAAAATTTTATAGATAAATTTATAAAACTTATATAAAATTGATAACATCCTACACAGATTGACTCTCAAAATATGTCTCAAACAAACCAGGTTCTTTTTTGACAATCAGAAGTGCAAAATATTTTAGAGTAGCATCTGTCAGGCCAAACACTGAGGCAGACAAAAACTCATTTTCCGTTTAAAGCAGTTGCACAAAGAGGAGAGAGTAAGAAAAGGAGATTTGAGAGCGCATACTTGGGTCCAAACTTTTATGCTTTAGTGAATATTTTTTACAACAAAATTCCCAGATGAGATCAAAAATGGAGCATCCCACCAACACAGACTAGTCTTCCCCTTGTGTTGCTCGTATGAAATGCAAGAAAGGAGCCAAATCGACAGCCATTAACATTCTTGAGAAATAGGAAAAGTCAGTGTTGAAAGAACAGCTTGTATCAACTCCTGGATTTTTGAAGTCTTTTCTCTGCAAGACTAGCAGCCTTGTTATGTGGTTCAAGAACGAGAGCATGCTGGAAATCTGGATAAAAAGTGAGAAAACGACAAAGGAAAGGAACAACATTAAGAATAAAAGAGGTAGATGGTCCAGAAAAACTATTTAATAGACCCAGTTTGCCTGATAATAGTCGGCTGTTAAAGTGCAGCATAAATGGCTATTACGGGACACAACTCATCCTACAACAGTGAAAGATTTGAGTACAACTAACTCATCCAAATATCAAACAAATTAAGAGCTCTATCCCAAACAAAACCTTTTTCACCTACCTATACTACATGGTCAAGCATGCCAGTTCCTTAAAGATTAAAAGATCGAATGAGACCAAAAAAAAGTACACACCAGCCGCACTTAAATATGACTACTCTCATTTCTGCCTCTACTGTATTTCAACAGTTTTGCTCCACCTGTTTCTAAATGTCATCATGCTCCATAGGATCCGCATCAGAATCAAGAAAACATAAATTAAAAAAAGAGTCCACACACGATGTACTGCTTACGCAATATCAAAATTGGCTAGAAATAATGACTGTTCTATGAAATATGTCCTTATCAAGAACTATCCTCCACCATTCCAAATCAGATTCAAATGACATGCGAGACAGGTCTTTTTTTTTTAAAAAAAAAAATAAAAATTGGCACACCTTTGAGAGCTTCCTTATAACGAAGTAGTGATTCTCTAGCAGTTCCACGCCTCAGATATGCCTTCACATTCTGCAGTAAAATAACAATACACAACAATCCCAAATGACATCCATATGTGTTGTAGATCTTTTTTTCAGATTGAGATGTCAAAATCAAAAGTACTACAAAATACAGGAATCTACTAAATGTAAATTGCAAAAATAAATGACTGGAACACTATTAAGCTGCTTCGACGGATACCCATCAGATAAGACATTTTAAGGTATTCAAAGAAATACATTTACCATAATATTGGAATACCTACCTATCTATGACTTATAGTTATTAGAGTTCACTAGTCACGGTTATTATGATACACGGCAAGTTTTAGAATACAAGTTTTTCATGATTTTGGCACTGTCACATGCTCAGCTTCTCACCTTCTTATCATGTAATATGGCCTTATTGCAGTCCTCTTCAGCTTCCCGAAAGCTGCATAATGTCACAGGATACACCAGTTACACAGAAATGATTAAAGAACCAATTGTAAAAACAGGAGAAACCTTTTACCATCCTAACTCCAGGTAAGCAGCTGCCCGGTTGCTGAAGTAAGTTGCATTTGTCCCATTCAAGTTAATAGCCTCACTGTAGTAATTGACTGCCTTATTCCACAGCCTTCCTTTAAAGGCTGCATTTCCCTGAAAAAATGCCTTTTAGTGATCCATGCCACATCTTGAAAACCTACCACCATTCCAACACCTTTTCCCCATGTATAACAATTGACCCTTCTTGAGAAGCTAAATACAGTTCTGTTTTACATTCATTATTAATCAAGTGATCAAGTCTAATGGGTTTACAAGATGACTTTATTTACAAAAGAATTTTCTCAGAAAGAAATGCTGAAATAGAACTAACCTTCTCCTTCAAAAGCTCGGAACTTTCTATACCACCGTTTGTATCCGGCAGTGGCAAAGCATAAGCAACGCTAACTTGCTCCTGAATTGTTGTATACATATCCAAAACCGTATTAAGAAGAAATTTATCAGCTCCATGGGCTGAGATGAACGAGACAGAAGCACAACAATCATTGTGACATCCTAACGGAATTGCAACCTGCAAATGAAGTTTCAGAAAAATAAATAAAAGTTGAGAAGAGGGAAAACATTCATTCTTCAGAGCCTAAAGATATCAAGTTACCTGACAACATCCAGAGATAGTAGCAATACTAGATAATGCAAAAGCTCTGTCATGAAACTCAGAAGAAAATCCTTTCTCTGTATTAAGCTTTAATGGATCATCTGGAACAGTGGGAATAACTAGTATTCCATCATCCTGTGAGAGAATCAGAACAGAAGAGATAAGGGCATAACAAATACAATAAAATTAACAAGGCCTCTCGATCATTTCATAATAGGAATGGGAATATCTTGAATGTCTTCAGATGTAATAAATTTCGGACCTTCAAACATTGATATGAAAATAAATGCTATGTTGGACTGCTAATTTACTCTCCATTTCCACTAATCTTGCTATAACAAGTTAAGAAAAGTCAAGACTATAACTTGGAAAATTTACTTACAGTGACGAATAACAATGACACACATCATACTAGAGTAAAACATTATAAGAAAGTATATTAGTGTTTAAATTATATTGATAAATAAATATTTAAAATATATTTTTCATGTATATTATGGATTTAATTCTTTATTTTATTCTATCATACTATAATTTCTTTTTGCTTTTTTATAATCTTTTCATTTTTTACATCTATTTCATTCAAAATGCTTATATATTTTTTCGATAAGTATTTGGGCAATCCTACCCTGATTATTTTCTTATGTAGCCATAAGTATTTACTACCATAATTACTTCATTATCATATATAATATTGTGATTCATTCGTGAATATTTCATTTATGTAATTTCTTTTTAATTTACATTTGAACATGAATAGTATTATTAACACCAAAAAGCTTTGCTTATAAAATAAAACAATTTAATGATAAACTAAATCATGGAAAATTAAAATCTATTTAGTTTTTCGGTTTTTTATTTTCTTTCATATTTTTAAATAATATGCAATAGACTCTATGCATTGCACATTTCACCATGCTAGTTTTAACATCATTTGAAACTCGATAACATTAAGCTAGAGCATTACTGACAAATTAATGCAGATCTTACAGTACCTTCAGCAAACGTTGGAAAGCAATCCGCATTTCAGTTCTTACTTTATACAAGGTTTTCACATCATCATGTGTACTATTCATGGCTGCAATAACACGCTCCGACACAGCACGTCCTAACCTGGGTTTGACTGATTTAAACCACTCTTCATGATTGGTTTTGAATTCATATCTGAAGAGCAGATGCAAAATTGCAATACAGGGTTATATAAGGCCCTCAAAAAAAAATCTAAAATGCAATATCTTTATTAAAAAAGGGAAATGATTCATCAACCATATGGAAACATAAAGTATAACATAACATAAATTCAATAGTAAAACACTAAAGGATAAATTAGCATACCCTTGTAAAGAAAACATAACCGAAGTGAGATCTTTCAATAGAGCTACTCCATTTTGTTGGTGTGTTAATTTATCACGAAACCCCTTTAAGCTGGGAACATTAGAGGCAATATACTGGCAAATATTCATATGCTGCGTAGACTGATCTGCAAAACCAATTGGACCAAAAGACTTCATTGTTCATAATACACACAAATTTCCTTTTATCATGTCAAGACATTCAAAGTTTTGTCACTCACTGTATTAACAATCAACCATACAACAATAACAACAAAAGTCTTTTTCCACCAGATATTAACAATCAAGTGAATCAGCCATAAAAATTATATTAATATGTATAAAGGAGCCATAAATTGGTCTTCGAATGTAAAGAAACTTACAACCAGACAAATTTTCAATTGCTCTGTCAATAATATATACTGTTTTCTGTGAAGGAACGTTAGATAGTTGAAAAAGATCATCAGCAAAAATAATACGCCTTGTCCTTTTCAGCTCCACCAAATTCATTGGAAGTAAAACAAGTCCAACTTGACGTAGGACAGAAGCATCCCGAGCAAACCATCCTACATTATGCAATGAGGCGATAAACAATTAAAGAAGAAAATATTAAAAAAAAACTGTGTGCAAATTAAATGAACAACAGTGGAATCCCAATTGAACGCAATGAGCACTAATTTCTAATTAAGGTAACCATATGTTACACTGGGATGTCAGACCAAGACCTAACAAGACATGTTACACCGTAGAAACTGGAAAGCAATGCCGAGTACCAACCATCATATCTTGTTATAAAGGACTCATCTGTAAATTTATTAAACCATGAATTTAATTTCTCAATTTTCTCCACGTAATACTAGTCACATTGAAAATTGATACAGAATTCAATGGTTTCAAAGAGATTAAAGGTATACATTGATATTTCAAATAAATAAAACCTCGTAATACATGAAAAGAATTAAAAACATAGTGATAAAATCAAAAAAATAAGCATCATACCAACAGTGTCCAAGCTTTGTGCATTTGGAAGAACTCCAGTGGTGGATACAACCCCATGAGATGGTCGAAACCCAAGAATACCACAGAATGCTGCAGGAATTCTCACACATCCTGTTGTATCGGTACCTACAAAAGCACGATACTTGAGAGAGAAAACAATGAATGATTTTTATGAGCACAAAGTAATTGTAATTTGTATTTTTCATCAACCCTGATATGGATAAGAAAGTGCCAAACTATACACGGCCAGCCATGCTGCATCAATACATGAATGAGATCGCAATAATAATTTGTGAATGCAACTATCAAAATATAATGTGAAGATCCCCACAACCATGGAACTGAATTTTTAACAAGTATCAGCAAAGTAAAATTCATTTCACAACTGTATAAGCCCAAATAATACACACAAACGAACACTTTCCACTTTCCAGGAATACATTTGAACACAAGAACAATCCCAATGTCCTAAACAAAATAAAATTAATGATTGCTTATTACATTGAATAGGCAAGCTAATAAGTGAGAATACATACACACGTTGAGAGAATGGCATTTTCAAATGAACGATAACTTGACAAGCAAGTAAACTAAACTCACCAATAGCAAAGTCAACGAGGCCAGCAGCAACAGCAACAGCCGAACCACTGGAAGAACCACCAGGAATAGATGAGGGCAAGTGAGGATTGGTTGGCGTTCCATAAAACTTGTTCTCACCAGAAATCCTGCAATGCCGACGACGAATGCCACCAACAAATGAGGAAAGAAAACGAGTTCAGAATCAAAAGGTTAATAAATATATCTCAATGATAATCACACTTATTACATACCCAAAAGAGAATTCATCCATAACAGTCTTGCCGACGCAAGTAGCACCGCTGGAGAGGAGAGCAGTGACGACAATGGCAGTCTTCTCAGCTTCACTGTGCGTCCTCTTCCAGTGCGGGTTCCCAAACCCCGTCACATACCCCTTCACATCGAATCTGCCGCAAACACGCAATCACTACAACTCGTTTAAAATTAGTACGCAAAAATATTTGAAGCAGAGAGAAATAAAGAAATGAAGGTCCAAACGAACATGTCCTTGATGGCGAAGGTTAGGGCAGAGAGCGTTTGAGTTTGGTCGGGTTGAGGAATGGGGAGAAGTTGGAAACGCTCTACCAATGCACCGAAGTCCACTTTGGGGAGCTTCCGGCGTCGCCTCCGTCGGGTCTCGGTGAGAACGACGGCGCCGGCGAGTCCTATTCCGATGAGGAGCCAGAGCTTAGGGTTGGAGACCTTAAGCTTCAACGATTTAGACATGATCGTGAACGTTACGTGATGACACAGAGAAATCCCAAACAAAGGGTTTTAGAGAAAGGAGGGAATGTCGCTGCTATCATGCGCCGCTTCCAAATAAACTTTCAACCAATGTGACCACAACACAACCATTTCTAGATTCGCGCGAATCTACCATTTTCTTTAAAATAAATTATATAAAATTAAAGAAGAAAAAGTGTATTTAAATTATCTGAAAGAAAATAATGAGTTTTGATCAGTTTGTTTGTACAAAAACTCCTTTTACGTATTTATTTAAATCAATTAGTTTTCAGATTTCTCTTAAATTACAAAGCATTCCCAGTATATATTTCTACTGATTATTTTTCGGCATTTTTAGTTTTTAACGAACAAATGTGTCTTTCCCTTTGTTCATTCACGGCACCTAGTGCCTTGCTTATTAAATGTTCTCATGTTGGACTAGTTAAATGATTATGTGGATGATAAAAAGCATATTATAACTATCGACTTTTATTTATGATAAGATTCTGAAATATAAAAGCTTGTGGAGTTTTGTAATAGAAAGACGTGTCAAGTTATAATAAAAAATATTCATATTAGGGTTATTTATGACGAAACTTTTTTTAGCTTATAAGGAAATTAAAAAAAATAAAACATATTAAGTGAAAATTTTTAATTAAAATTGGAAATAAAAACTATATGCAGAGGATGAAAATTAAAAGTTAGTTGAAGATTGAATAACTGATCAAAAATCAATTTTTTTAATAATAAAGAGAGGTAGGGGTATTCAAAGTATATTGTAAATTTTGTTCATGACAAAAGCATAACTCCCTCGTTCAAATTTAAAAGCTTTGTTCAACTTCACACTGCTCCATGTAATAATGCAAATTACAGAGAAAAATTATGGTAATAATTAATCTACACAAAACAAATCTGGAGATACTAAATGGCACGACCTAATTGGAAGAACTTAAATTTTACAGAGGAATGGGCAAAACCTATGTTGTAGAAAATGGATCTCCAAACAAATGGAAGTCTAATAATATTTATGAAATATATACCAAGAAAATATAGGGAATAGTTGAGTTGTGTTGTGTTGTGTTCCGTTTTTGATGAATCAGCCCTTGAAACGAACTACAATGCACGAAATATCATCCTTACTGTCTTTGTCCAATGCCTCAGCAACTAGCTTTTTGGCTGCCTTTTGTGGATCTTTTATCCTTCTTGCAATATCAACTGCTTCTTGGTTTGCCATTACCTGCAAATGCAATGCAACTCATGTATACAAATTCTTTACACTGCAAGTATTTTATGTGCTACATAAATAATGGACACAAAGATATTAGAATGATGGATAACCTTCCAAAGACCATCACTAGCAAGTATCAAAAGCTCAGCATCTGAGTTAATATCAAAATGATGTACATCAGGATCAGATCGTAAGTGTGATTTTAGATTTTTGTCTCCAAATGCTCGAGAAACTGCAAGCTGCCCATTCACTCTTGCAACATCTCCTGATATAAACCACTCACAAGTCAACAAACTCCTCCAAATTACACAACTATCAAACCAAAAGGAATTGTATTAATGTCACAAAATACATCTATACTAACATTCCAAAACTTAGGTTTGATGTTGGGTCGCCACCAGCCATATAATTTATGAACCTTCCTAAAAGTAGAGAGTTTTAGTTGTGGTGAGGTTGTTACTTCTAAAACTAACCTACTCTGAGATATGTGCTTGTGTAGGTGACAATGATAGCATATAGTGATCATTGATTAGGATTCGTAAGACATCATATTTTTATTGAAAAATCTTAAAAAGTGAACTTTAAGCCTAACTCAACTTTATAAGGAGAAGTTTGCATCCACTTATAATCTATTAAAAAGTCTTATCTTTAATGGATTAAAAAGTCTTATCTTTAATCGATGTAGGATTCCAACAAAAAAACGATGCATTAACTCTATATAAGTGAAGCTCGGTGTTATTCCAGAAATTGATGTGGCACCAGAAAGGCTTCTTGCAGAAACAAATGATTCCACAACAGTCAAACTGATTGGTCACATGCAATATTTTTCCAAATGTTTTGATGACTTATTTTCTATTATTCATCACCATATTTATTCAGAGAGGCTCGATTACAGCTTCTGAAATTTCAATCAAATCAAAATATTCAAACAGCCAACACCAAGAAGTATTAAACACTAATCCTTCACATATAGATAATCACATCTTAAATACTATTATTAAAATTGTGCAGCATTCTGGTCAACCATAGGACACACGCAAGAAGATTGTTCTTGGGGAGGACAAGCAAAAGCTTTCTGGAAGAGCACAAAAAACAACGCTTCAGTCATGCTTAATTGAGTATCCTAGTTATCAGCACATTCTGGCACTGAGGACAATCCCATTCTGATCAGTGAGTTATTAACACTTGAGATTGCATCTGTATGTGTTATTATGGCTGATATAGACACGAAGCTAACAGATATGAATAGTTGCAGCCTTGCCATTGGGTCAAAGTCAACAACTTCTCAGAAATTCAGTTACACAGCTACTGTGAGAATTATGTAAAAAGAGTTTCGTAATTGGGAGAAATAAGATATTATTTCATACCCTAAATTATGACAGATTCAATAGCCGACAAATATTAGAAATTTTATTATCATCATTATGATTGTAAATTACATATTTAAGTAGCTGCAAGCTTAAAAATGAGATCTGCCTAAAAACTGCCAATCTTGCACTTATATTTGTGGAGCTTCATTGTTGGTAATTCAGTACTTCACTTAATCTAATATTTAATTAATATATATCAAGATCAGTCCTTATATTTGAGTTTAGAGTGTAAATCAATACAACAAAAGTAACTTGTAAGGTAAAAATTGTACGACTCTTATAAGCACTACTTCAGTCACGCTCTAAGGTTGCAATTAAAGCATCCCCCAAAGTGACTGCAATTAAGGTGTACTAGGGATGACCACAATTAAAGCAGTTTTCCAACACCTTAAATTATGAAAACTCACTTCATCTCACTCCTTTTGTAGTTTACAGTGGGAAATAATGTGCAAAAAAATCATATAGAACACGGCTCAATTTAAGGCATGTCATCTTTGAAAAAAGTTTTCAAAAATAAAATACAAGTATATGGGTGGATTACCAGAAAAGAGAGAATAACAGTTTATTTTTTTCCTGTTTCTTTAGCTGTCTGTCTGACTAAAAGCTCAAAGTATAAATAAGATGGCAATGTCAAGTGAACTATTACAAATAAAATAATTTAACTTCAATTCTCTGCTTAGGAAGCCAGATTCGGTTACTCTTCAGTTTATCTCCTCTTTTACATCAAAATAAGGTTTTCTTGCTGAAACTTCTTATTCAAACACGGGTGTTTTTTTTAGCATTTCAAGCACTAGTCCAAAAATAGTTATGATGCAGACATGCATTACACTTAGCGAACTGATGGACAGCATATTCCTTGGCTATAAAATAGGTTCCAATCATCTTTTAGAACTAGCAGTGACTGTGGCATTGAACATGTAAGCAATATCTGACAGACATTAACTAACAATGGTTTATTAAAGAACCTGGCATGTTTGAGACAAAGCCTCCTTTGTTCTCAATGAAGCCCCTCTCAGTATTTGGCTCATGATCAATAGTCATCTGTACGGCCACCCCCTTCCTTGACAGAACTGCTCGTGAATCACCAACATTTGCGACCCATAAATTCTGATTATTGATAAGAATTGCAGTCACTGCAGTAGATCCTCCTCGCCCCAAATCAGAACTGTGAGAAAGAATGGCCTGATCTGTTGTCTCATAAGCTTTAATGATAGAACCGGCAGGATCAGTCCAGAAGTCCTCCTGGAACAGTCCATCTTATTCAAGAGTACAAATTGTAATTCCAAAATAAAATCATGCCAAGAAGAATTACAAAGTTTGAAAATGAAAATTAGGCCAAACTTCAATGTTTTCTGACAATAAAGAGGTGTTATACAAGATTACATTTCTTACTGTCAATATTGATCCTGAAAAAAAGAGAGTATGGGAAGCTAGGCGAAAAAGGGGGGGAAATTTTTTCCAATCCAAGGAATCAAATATGATAAATCTATGCATGATACATTTTACTTTGGTTCCATAACTGACCTCCTTCAAGATATTAGAAAAGAGATGCTTTTGTAAATAGGCGGGCACACTGTCTCCCAAGTGTCCATCATATATAGCAAAAAGTCCTAACTCTTGCCCTCCGCACTTGATAATTTTTGCTACATGATAGTCCTCCATTGGGTGGTTTGCTTTCCCTTTAACTAGGCTAAAACCATACTTAACTGGGCACAGATGGCTCCTGCCCTTGCCAGAGCTACATGAAGAGCGTCCTCCCTACAACTATTGAAGTCAAAATACAATAACAAAAGAATCTAATGTTTAACATAAAATGCAATCCAAGGAACATGATTGAAGTGTTAAAGAAATTATTAAAAAGACAAAGGAACATGATTGATTATGGAAGGAAGCATAGCATAAATGTGATGCCAGGAAGTAGGAAGTTGTCTATACACACAACATTCAGAATTAAAAAGAGAAACACAGCCTGTACTAGATAACTCTATCTGGTTGAGTGTCAGATCTAAAATGCCACAACCACAGAATACTAAGTTTTTATTATCAGCAGCAACAACCAAATGAGATATTAATAAAGCATAGTTCATAAGTTTTCTGGATCAGTGACCCTAACAACACAACTGCAATTGTGGCGCATCAACCGCATTTGTAATTCCTAACAATATCAAGAATCGTGGCAATAACTGTGACCGGCACCATGTTCACAATTTAAAACCTTGCTCATAGAAGAATGAAAAACACTTACAAAACATCCAAGAGTCAAAATTATATTAAATAGACAGTTTGGTTTATAGCAACCATTTGAAATGAGCCCTATGTCTGGAAAGTAGCTTACTGCAGAAAGTCCAATGCGGAATGCTACTTTTCTGAGGGTACAGATTGAAAGCACCAGAAAAAAAAATTATGTTTCAATTCAATTAACAAGTACGCTAAGAAAAATAAAATATGGGACAGTCCTAAGCCATTCATTGCCCCGGAAAAACTCAATCCGCAGACAGACAAAGACTGCATAAGGACCCTCTAAGATACAAGGAAATTTTTTAAAACTTTAAGAATTGTATATGCATGAAGATTGATTATTCCAAAGGCAAAACTTTAGAATAATAATAAAGAGGCCACAAATTCTCACCTGATTGAAGCAACAGAAACAAGCCATGAAATAATTCAGCCCCGCCTCAGCTTCCCCCTCTATTACTCAACATCAAACTCTTCTGCAAATCTTCGAAACAGAAAATTTCACAAAAATTCGACGCCAGAGAAACTCCAAAACTCTCCAACAACTGTGAATTATCAGCAAAACACTCCGATCACTGAAGCAAGCAATTCTAACAATCCTCCCCAGAAAAGAGAGGGAAAGAGGAAAATTTTGCAACACCCAGATAAATGAACAGGCTAAAAAATTGAGAAGCAGTCCAAAAATTTGAAATTTGTGACAGAAAAAAATAAGAGAGACGGGGAGGGGAAAAGGGTGGTATGAAAAGAGGTTATTGAAAAGAAAGAATAGAAAAGAAGATGGAGGGGTGGTAAGGTAACCTTGTTGAGAAAGTCTGGTCTGCAATGGGTGCGAAAAGGCAGAGGTTGCCCTTATTGACTTTGCAGTTTTGTATTTGTTGTTTTATAGTGAATGGTATTGCTATGCTGACATACTTTGTTTGATTATTACATACAGCTGTTTTGAGGTTTCATTTCTTTCTTCTTTCTCTCAAACTCTCTCCCTTGCCTTCAGTGGAGACTTGTCAAACACTTCAAAACTCACCAACACTTTCTACCCTCTTCAAATTCTCTCTATTTCCTTACAATTCTCTTATTCTTCCCAAAAGGATAACACAAACAATCTTATTTTACAGTGAAGAAATTTCTTTTCTATATATTCTCACTCACTTAACCAAGGAGCATCATCTGATGGTACAATGAAAAAATTGTCTAAAAATTATGAAAATTCTTTATTTTGTAATTACTTTTTATAGAAAAATTGTAATTTAATAATATAATTTTATTCTAATAATCATTATAAGAATTATTTTATTTTTTCTTATCATAAGAAAAAAAAACAAATACACATACGCGTAACTTATTTTATTTTATATATTCTGTCATTTTAACATTAATTTTTATTTATATTATTTAACTGTTTCAACGAAATATGAAACTTAAATTACACTTTTCCTAAATAATACTCCTGTAATAGTTTATGATACATTTATAAATACTAAAATAAAAGCGTATCAATATTTGAATGAGGTTACTCCTTAATTAATACTAATCATTTTTCTTAATTTCTGTAAGAAAATATTTAATCGAAATAAAGAAATCAATAAAATTTATTACTGTCGTTTTATACCTAGGGAGTGAATGCATACAAATATAATATAATAAGAAAGAATAGGATCTGCAGTAAAGAAGTCAACCCCAAGGTTAGATTTTATTTTTGAGACAGGACATTAACTCTGAGCATAGAAACAGTACAATTCACAATTGACTAAAAAGCATCACGGGTTTAATCTTAAAGATTTTTATTTTTTTTCAAAGAACACTTTAAATGCCAAATGTAGAGAGTAAAGAGACAAAAGCATCACAGGTGCAATATTTTTTTCCTTTTTTACGAAAAGAATGTAAAAATTATTTTTTACGTAAATGAGTAAATCAAATCATGAAAATACATGGAAGCACGATTTTAGTAAAAAAAATTATACTAAAATTATATTGTGATGACATGATTTTATAAAGAAGAAATCATATTTCCGTAGCAGACTTTTCTTTGTAAAAAAAGAATTTATATCTTTTTCATAAAAAATACACTTGTTTGGTTCTTTTGCCGAGTAAAGAACTCAACTTTGAAGGCAAGGATTGTGCTGGGGTGGGGCTCAGGTTTAATTTTAGATCAAGTTAAAAAATTTTAGGGTTAGGGTTAGGTGGATGATACTAGACAGTGACGACAAAGATCTGAGAAAGTCAGAAACCAGCCTGCTATGTATAGTAAAAGCTGAATGGTCAAATTAGAATTGTAGCAGACTTGTTTGGTTCCTCCCTAACAACAATTGCATCTCACCCAAATTTGTCCTGTTTCACTTTCAAAAATAAAAAACAATTCAAACTAAATTGTCCTTTCTCTCCCATTTACCAGATAGATTGACTTTTTCTAGAAAAAATATTCAACTAAAATTTTAATCTACTTATTTATTCAATCTGTAATTTTGGTTCGGCTGATTAAAATATAAAAATATGTTTACTTATCCTATTTTAAAAACATTTAATTTTTAACTAATTCTAAATTTTTTATATTCACTTTTTATTATTATGATTCTATTGATCCTTCAACTAATATATCTATTTAAAGTACCATAAAATAATTTAATTAATTGAAACGTAAGGAAAAAAAATATAGGCAAATTTAAAAATTGAATCACAATTTTATATTTATAAAATATAATTAAGATAATTAAATTCTTTATATTTTATGTAATTAAGAAAGATATAACTAAGATAATAAAAAATTTAAATTAAGACAGCTAAATTTTTTATTTCATTAAAATATATATATATATATATTATAAAATTAGATAATAATATATATTATTTTATTCTTTACACTTCTTAACTTGTTGTTTTTATTTAAATAATTATAATTTACTTATACACTTATAATTTATTTTTATATTTGATATTATAATTTTAAGTGGTGGTAAATATAAGATCCCTTTATACATCTTCTTACAAGGTCGAATACACCTTCTCGAATTCCACTATTTTTATGTCTTCTCAGTCTTTGATATATTATCTTTTATGTTAATATGCATCTGTTATATTATCTAAATTGGGCTAGTAGTTATGTAGATAGTTTAACTTGTGTTTCCCAAACATTCTAAATCATGACTTTGAGTTCATTTTACATGCGGAACTTATCTTAAATGTAGGTGAATGATTTATTGTTTTATTTTAAATATTAAATTAATGAATTAAATTATGTATGTAGAAAATATAATGTAATATTTCTTTTTAACTTAATTGTATTAATTAATGTTTTTTTATTTTTAACATGAAACAAACTGTATTTAGATATAAAATTAAAAACATCAAGAATTTAAAACTATCAATTGTTTCTGTAGGGATTAAAAAGCAAAAGGGAGCAAAGTTGCAGAAACTATACTTAAACTCTACCTTAAGTATCACAATTAAGGTGATTTTGAGTCAATTAAAATTAAAAAAAATGTTTCAAGTAATGTTGAAATTTATTTATTTATTACTTACCTAGGAAAATGCAAGTACACAATTCCCACATTCATAATAAAAGGTGTCACTCAAGACTTTCATAAGAGAATCAATAATAGTATTATTACTTGGCCCAAAAAGATACTCAGGCATCTCACCACACAATGATGAATATTTGAAATTATGTTGATGAATTTGAAGAATAAAATTTTGAAAAATGGATAATGAATAAGACATTCTCCAACTGCAGAAGAGAAAAGAAAAAAGAAGTGAGTGGATGTGGTTATTATTGCAACCATGAATAGGTCAACTCCCCTTAGTTGCATTGCATGCATTGGTTTGTGCAGTGTTTGGTGGAATGAATGAATACCATAAAGCCAAGTCAAATCCCATTGAGAATTGATAGCACAAAGAAAACAAAGGAAAAAGCTCTTTTTACTCATTTATTAACATTGCCACTCTCATCATGCAATGAGAAAAATGAGAAAAACCAACATGCCACCACTTCACACGCATGGAAAACAAACAGTGACCTAGGTGTACGAGGTGGGGTTTCGCCACGTGTACACCCCGTGCTATTGTCTCATCCCTTCCCCTGTTTCTGTTGCTCTGTTACACAAGAACAGAGCAACTTCTCCTGTGCTGCTATCTATTAGCTTAAACCAAACCATACTACACTCACTTCTAAACTGTACTGAGAATGCATTTTCACTCTTCATGTGGATAAAATTATAATCTATTATAAAGTAAGTTTAGATTTATTTTATTTTTATAAAATTAGTTTCTATATTGAGATTATTTTCACTAATTGATTTTATTTTTAATTTATGTAGAATTTTTAACACACTTATCTTGTATAAAAATTACATCTTGTATAAAGATTACTCAATTCATGTGAGACCGAATATCCTTACCTTATAACTAATTTATCTAAAAATGATTAAATTTCAATTCACTTTATAATATCATATATTAATTTATTCTAACAAATTTAATGGATTTATCGAACCACCATGTACAAATATATAATTTAACATATGAGTTAAGTAGTCTTTGAGATGAAAAATGTGTATTCAAGATCCTATATTAACTAAATATAAAATTAATATATGATATATAAGTAAAGACAATTATCATTTTGTAAACTAACTTAAACTTATTCTTTCTAATATAATTACAATATAATTGTAAAAAGGTATATTATTGTGGTTGAAATTGTAGTTATAATTTCTTCATTATAAAGACAATTACAAACCTAAACAAAATATAATTTTTAATTATTATGTCAACAAAATATAATCTTTTAATTATTATGACTGATTAATTTATTTTATATATTAATTTTACATTTATATATTTTAGAATGTGGATGTATTATTAATAATTTTCTGTAAATTGTTTATGGTGGTTAAATATTTCAATCTAGCATCACATTTCTTGATTTGGTAGATTAAAAAGGAAATAGGATAAAAAAAAAACGTTTTTTCAAAAATGAATAAAATGAGAGTTTGAATATGTAAGAGTTTAAAATTATATCAATTTGGTCGTGTATTAATTCCGTTAATTTCCAACGAATTCAACTAACCTACCTTACAAATTTGATAACTAGCCTCCAAGTTAGGTGAAGCTTAAATCATCTAACCTGGTCAAAATTAGATCAAGAGCAATCATACTTGAAAGAATAAAAAAATTATTTCAAACCTAAATTAACTTAAAAAAATGAGTTTTGTAGATTGAATTCGAAGTCCTTTCTCCATAAAGAAAGAAAGAAATAAAGATGCAATGAATATTTATTTATGGAATCTTATGAGCAGTCAAGAAGAATTCAAAGAAGATTTGTTTTGACTTCCAAATGCTGAAATAAAGATTGTACCCTGAACATAGGTCACCACAAAAACTGCACTCACAAAAACCGCTCTGGATTAAAACTAAGTTAGAATTATCTTATTTTAAATCAGTGCAGGGTCCAATTCTTTTACAATAATAAAACAAATATGGGCAATTAAAAACATAATTATTAGGATAATTATTGAAATAAAAAATAATTCGAGAAATTTATACTAGTTATAGAAAGATGTGCATAAAAGATTAATTACAAAAATATATTTCTTTTACTCTTTCATGTATAACATATAACTACAACATTTGAAGATAACAAAACAAAAGTATAATATTGGGCAAAGATGAAAATTATTTGTAGTAATTCTCTATAGTCCAAGATATGAAAATTATAAGAAGATTTGCTTCGACAAATAAAAAATAAAAATTAACTTTCAACAAATATTCTCTTCATGTTTATAATAGACCAAGACAACATACAAATTTATGATAAAAAGAAATTATTGAAAATCACTAAAGCACATAAACTAGTATAAATATGATCTTTGGCTAGACCATCCAGTCATTTAGAGAAGCTTAATGTCATTTAGTTAAAAGTTATCTAATGTGTTTAACGGTATATTTTCCTTATGCTAATTGTTTCTCTAACTGTTAACAAACATCTCTTACTTGCTTTTAATAAAAAATGAAAATTAAATGAACCCTGTGAAAGTAAAAGTGATTTAATTTTAAAGAATAGTTGTGTTTTTAATCTCCAGAGAAGATTAAAGAATTTGTAAGAAATAACAATGCACAGTTATTTAGAAGTGACACTGGAAATAATTATTACAATCAAAGATTAATTATAATGTAACTTTTTAGAAGTTGTTTGAGACAGAATTAGACATAAAGGTTGAATTACATATGAGAGATGTCTGAAAAACTCAATGAAATTACTAATAATTTTTATAAATTAGATTGTAGGGTGAACGAGGAATAATATTACGAGTGAGTGGAGTTTCAAAGTTCAGTTCTGAGATTCCAATCACAAATTTAGATTATGGATGGTAAAGCAAAAGTTACGTGCCGTTAAGTAGAGATAAGGAGATAAAAGAAGAAAGGAGAAAAAAATTTAGAGATGAGTGGGTTAAAAATAAGATAGATTTAGAAAATGTATTATGTCCATAATTTTCTCTTAAGCATTTATCAGCTCTTCATTAAAAAAAAACAATGCTAATTATTTTTTATTGAGTATTGTCTTATTATAATTCTTTTATTTTTCTAATAAAAACATATATAATATTATGCAACTTTTAGTTTTAATGTATATACAAACTTTATTCTGGCATTCTCCAAATATTGGTACCTAGACGGTTGCCAACCTTGACCGGGTTCAGGATCGTGACTGAAGTGAACACTTTTAAATCATACATCCTCGTGTTAATCCTTTTATTTATTAAATAAAGAAAATATTTAATGTTTTAAAAATAATAAATTTCCTTTTTCATTTGAAGATTTCTTTATAACATATTAAGATTTATGATCGACTTATATAACATTTATGGTCAAATATAGCAACATTCATTTGTAAGCTCATGATTAACAGAACCAATTCTTTGACCAAGAGGTCTAATAACACAGTTGTAACACACAAGTTGAAAAAAAAAAAAAAAAAAAACTCCTCTCGAAAAGATTACTCGTGAATTTTTCTCATTTCTTGTCTATAAAATTATCACTTTCTATTCAATTTATTTTTATGTTTTCAAATTTCTGTCTAAAAATCACTAAAGAGAATATTATTTTCCTTGTAAATAAATTTATTGAAAAAAGAACACAAACTGAAAATAAAATGACAAATTTATAATTAATAATGAAAACAAAAACAAATTACATGTACATGCCCCCATAAATCTCTGCTCTGCTAAACTCTTAGCAAACCGTGCAGGCATACTAGTGAAAGTTTAATGCTGTTTATTCATGGTGAACATTAAAATTTCAGAAAAATGGTAAAGTTTGACATTTAACTTTAATGTTTGAAATACTTTGTCTGAAAAAATAAATTCACCTCTTCAAATTTCAAATTGTTAGTTTAGAGATGAACAACGGGGAACAAGAGAGAAGAGAGACAAGAGAAAATAAAAACCCCAACCAGAAAGCAAAAGCTAAGAAGAGTGAGAAAGAAGATAAAAATAATAAGTTTTATTATAAAATTAATTTTTTATTATTAAGTAATACTCTCGTAAATTTCTGAAAATTCAATTCTTTTCTAAATTCTATATCCAACCAACATTTTCTTAGGAAAAAAAAATTACAATTCACTAAAAAGTAATTCCTTCACCAGCATAAGAAAAACAGATATACTACAACTAAAATGGCATGTTGCAGAAATAGGACTAACAGATCAAAACGGGATTTAAATATTTTAGCAATAAAACAGGCTTGATATCATAATTAGCACTTGGTATATAATTACATAATTCCTCTCCACAGTCCACTTTTGTACAAATTGCAGTTTAATACTTTGACAAGTTACATCATTATGTCATAACCCCCAACCATCTATAAACAGAATTATCCTGTCATACTAAAATAACCACAGATGAAATCAAAACCATATTTCATTAGACTACAATATCTGAACTGTCAAACCAAAGTGCATGCTAGCTATCATAATCTATTTATATGCAGCGTTGGATGCAAGTAATTTTGACTAGAAATATATACATCAAGTCGATGTTAGGACTCCCCAATGCCAAATAAAGCCAAACTGGCCCCATGTATCTACAGAGGAGAAGTTGGGAGTAGCCACTGCAGGATCAGTTAAATGCTATAGGAATGAAATTATCATCGTCTAAAAGCATATCAATATCAATCAAATCCTCCACACCATCAACTGTCCCTTCAGAACTGGTCAAACCCTCGTTAGTTCCCTGCATGATATTAAATGACTATGAGCATATCATTAAGCCAAACATTAATGACTCTAGATCCAACCAGAAGCTAACAAATACCTTGGTTTGACGGAAGTCCTCGACAACATTTAGCAGACGCCGGTATTGGGCGCGCGCCTCTGGATACTGAACCATAGACTTCACCCTTGATAAGGCCTTTTGGATCTTTTCTTCCTTTTGTTTCCGTCCCTCCTTGAGAAAATCATAATCATCCTCTCCCTGAGAATCATTTTGTTGACTGGGGACTTTCTTAAGCGCGTCTGGTCGAAATCCACGTAAACCACTACCCTTGCGCCTCCAACGTAATATGATCTTCTCTAGGATTCCCACAGACCAGATGATTGTTTTATACTGTTTCCGTACCTGGTGACCTCTTACATGGGCCTTGACACCACAGAACTCAACAGTCAGTGGAAGTAGCATGTGTCATGTGGGAAAAAGATATGAAAGAGATATGACAAAAGAACAACGAAGAAAACGGGAGAGTCTATTAAGTAGCACAGTATGGTAGAGCAAATTTGCTTGGCAAACATCAAGTCACACCTAAAAGACTCAGGCCAGAGATAATTGAACTTAATTTGAGCAGTCACTGAACACCTTTTTTTGTAGCTTCCTAAACTAAAAAAGAATGCGAATATCAATTTTGTGCTCAAATTTTACTCCTTTACAGGTAGTGACGGGCGGGTAAGGAAAGACATGTAAGCAATAGTTCTATATATTGCCTTTAAGGCCAATTAGGAGCTATAGCTTCAAGCTCATGATTTTATGACTGTTAAAACACCAGCCCACCAAGTAAATGCATGTTCACATTTTGGATTGTTTAGGCTACTTTTTGACAATCTCAATGTGTGATCTACATGTATACAACGGTTATCGATGGAGCAAAGTCAATTTACAGGAGCATCTTTCCATTATTTTCCTAAGATTGTATCAATCAAGATCTCTCCAATGTAATCAATTTTCCACCTTCAGTTTCCAAAATAGAGAAATCATTGATAAGATGATTTGACGAGAAATCAAGAACATCCGACAATATTCTGTTTTACTTAAAAAACCATGAACTATTAAAATAAAAAAATCAGTAAAATGAGCAGATCATTGAACCTGGATTTTAACAATTCTTTGCCGAATCATCAAGAATTCTTTTCTCTTCTTCCAACCACGAAACTTTTTCTGTATGTGTATTGCGGCAGCATTGGCTAAACCATTTCCTTGTCCAGATTTGCAAGCCCTAGAAGCTAGAAGAGATAGAGCTTGCTGATCTGACAAACCAAGCTCATCGTCACCTTCATATTGAGTTAACTGCTTCCTCTGAAATGATTGCATTCTGAATACTAGATGTATGCGATCAGCAGCTTGTGTTGCATTACGCACAGCAGCAAGCGAATCCTTGAGACAGAGGGCATCTGGATTATCACCAAAGAGCACAGGTGTTGCAGTTCGTTCTGAAACTGTCTGCACCCCTTTCATTCCTGAAATTTCTTGCCGACCACCCATTTGATCATCCAATGTGAGGGTTTCAAGCCCGTGAGTTAATGCACACTCACCAAGAAAACCAGAGATTCCTTTGTGCCCGTTTGCAGAGGCAAGATCTGAAGCTTGTCTACCAGACGGAAAAGCAGGAGATGGATCTGTGACTGATCCACAATCTGCTTTCATGGAGACCAGGAAAGCAACTGTGCGCTCTCTGAGAAAAAGACAGAATAACAAGAAAAATATTATGTCATGCACAATATAACATAATGATGAAATAGAAACCTTCTGCTATTTGCCTTTAACTGACCAAAGCAATTGTTCTAGGCGTAACTTATTTTAGCTAATAAACAGAAACTTAAATTTGCTTCATATGCTAGGAAAACCAATTTTGTGAAAAATTTCACCCTTGATAAAAGTCTAAAATATGAAGAATATCAGAACAGTTAGAGGTTTGACCAGATTACAAACGTAACTTTAGCTCCATCAACTGGACTAAATGAAGAGGGGTAAAAATCTCAAGGAACTTTACCTGCCACAGAATGCAGCCCAGTGAAGAGCTGTCCATCCATTCACATCTCGGAAGTTGATATTAACTCCAGCCGATACAATTGGATTTATGGCCCAATCATAACCAAGAATAGCTGCTAAGTGTAGCACACCTTGGCCATCCTCGTCTAATACATTTGGCCCTTTACCACTCTCAGTTACTTTGTGAAGAAGCCATGAGTACAGCTTCTCTTTAATTTGCCTATGAAAAAGATGCTCCCTCACCATGTGTTTGGATATATCCAATTCTGTAGTTGGTTCGTCCTTAATGGAATATTCCTCTTCCTCTCTCAGTGAAATAAGCTTGAAAATTAAATTCCTTTTCTCCATATCACCCTCAAAAGAATGGTTTGAAGGGTTCACTGGCTTTAAAGTAAGAAAATTCTCCAGTCGCAAATGAAGCAGCATTTCAGTTGAACTGCCAAAAAATTCCGCAAAATCTACATTTCTAGCAAAGCCTTTTCTGAATTCAAATTCCCGCACTTCACTACAAGCTAACCTATTGGAACATGTTACGTAGAATGGGACCCGCCCAACTTTATGACAGGGAGCTTGACAGCACAAAATTCCATCAGCTAAAACCTCAGCTGGAACCTCAACTTCCCCAAACATACAGGACCAGTTACATGTTGTCAACTCCGATTGACTCTTCAAAAATGATCCAATAATCAACACCTGTGTAGTTTTGAACAGGATAAGATGTCAATCAAACTATATCCGGTTCTTGTTCATTTTATTGAGCAACAGTGATTCAATCTTGAATAAATAAAAGGAGTAAAACCAATTATCATATATAACATACCAAAGAGGAGGGGAAAAAGAAGGAAGATTGTTAGATGCGTTAAGAGATACCAGGACGTAGAACAAATGCAAAATCGAGAACATTGCAAGCAATAACTGATAAAATTAAGAGCTATATATAAACAGTTTTATAATTATTTTACTTTATAAAAATGCCTAATACAGAACGTAGATAAAGTTTATAATTTTTTACAAAACAACATTAAATATTGGTATAGAAGATATCAAATCTCCTCTATTTATTGTATTGATTTCTTTTTCTCAATACAAATAAAGTACCCATGTTGTCTAAGAAACACAGTTTCATATCAATGTTTCTCTTTTCCCTAAAGTTTAACAAAATGGGATACAAAGTATAAAATTGAGCAATATGAGTAAAAAAGCATGCAAATTGCAAACAATGAGAATAGTGTGGTGAATTCATTTAAAGGTAAGGGGAAAAAACCATGCAAATGAGTGGAAAAATAGAAGAAAAGAATCATTTCAATGGGTAAAAAAAATATCTTCCAAATAGGAAAAAAAAAAATGGAAATGAGCAAGACAAGATTAATTTAAATTGGCAGAAAAATAGACTGGAAAATAAAATCAAATATTATATTATTTATTGTTATAATATAATATAGTATTTTATTCTATTATAATGTGTATAATTATATTATTTTAGTATCTATATTATTATATTATCTAATAAAATACTTCAAATATAGAAAATTATATTAACCCAATAATGTATAATATATGATAATGATCATATAATAGTATAATATATAATATATGACGTGACTACATTTAGGTGAAAACTAAATTATGTAGATTTTCAAAAAGATCAGTACCTCAATATCTAAGTCAGCATAAGCCCATTTAGGTGAAAAATCATTTATACTAAACAGCTGGTCCTGAGAGAGAGATGGACTCAATGAGCTATCATCTATCACATGCTGGCATTCATCTGTACTCCAAGAAATACCAGGTGTGGACTGCATATTCAAATCAGCCACCTCTCCAAGTTCTTTAGTAACCCACCGAGAGAAACTATCAACCTTCTTCAGGCTCTCATCTTTGTCCAATAATGTGCGTTTCACAGTTAAGCCATAGTTGACAGATTCTGCATCAGAAACTTCATTTGCAGAATTAGACTTTTGAGTATGTTGAGGTTGTCCATCTGAATGCTCTTGTGGATAGTTTTTCTGAATAAGCTGCTCTTTTGGATCACAATGAAAACTGTACAGGATAGGAGCAATTTCAGAAGTTGCATTACGAGTTTCATACCCTAGTAAACTAGTGCCATAATCCGATCCAAATTGCAGACCAAATGATTGGGTTTGGGTTGACATTGGCATGTTTCCCGAATTGTCTTCAAAAGGAATCTGCATCAAATCAAATAACAAAATGAATAGTTATATTTTTTTTGGCTAAATCTGTTAAGTAATTAGTAGTTTGAAATTACAGACAAGGTAAACCGAAGCTAAAAATATCAGTTTCAACTTAAGCAATCAAAAGATAAAACAGACACCTAACCAACACCCAGTCATGGCTACCCAGTAAATTACTTAGGAAGAGTTCAAGCTAATAAAGTACATATCTAAACAAAAGGTTGAATATGGATACATCTGAAGAAACTGTAATCTGGAGTTATAGCATTTTTAAAGTTCATAAACAATTCAAAACCTTTTAATATGACACATGCAGCCCAATACCAGATAGTTCCATAAAACTGTCACATTATGTCAATTCCATCCAAAAAAGAGGTTTGGTTCGAGAAAATGTTATCTTTTTCATTTTCTAAAAATTTCTTTCATTTTCAAGTTTTCATCAATTTAAAAATGTTCGTTTAGATTTGCTTATCATTTTGTGGTTTTCTTCAACAATTTTTTCCACTCTGTAATTTGAAATGTTTATTTATTGAATGACCTCATCCTCTTAACTTGCAGCTTGTGTTCTGAGACTGAAACATTACTAATTTGATTATAAGGCAGTGCTATATAGGTCACAATCAGTTCAGGAGATTGTTTGGGAGAGAAAGCACGACTTTAATGGAAAGATCTAGTTATTGTCTTAGTGAAACATGGTCCAAGTTTCCGAGAGAGAGAAAGCAATGAATATAAAGACATGAAAATTTCAAAAAGGGCATTGCATCAGTACTTTTGAAGATACTGAATTTTTCGAAATTATATGAAACCAAAATGAAAACAGAAAATGATGAAAATAAACAGGCCGTAATACTTGCAGATGGATATAATACTACTGGTAGATATACTATGCAGATAACAGGCTGTACCTGCCAACTCGATTGGAAAGAGTGAGAGTTCTCTGCTTCCTCGGTGAGATCTCTTTTGCCAGTTAGAAGGTCACTGAAAGTGGTATGTTCTTGTTCAAAGACATTACGCATTGAACTAGAGGGGATCGAAGGAAATGAAACAAGAGAAGGATCATTATGCAACTTGGTAGTGCTTTCCAAGACAGTGTCCCATCGTGCCACCCCATGTGTTTTCTCACCATCAAAATAAGCAGTGTCATTTCCTCTAAATTTATCCCCATGAACAACTGGGATATAATCTGTTCCAAAAATTGATGACTGTCCATGATCACCTAAAAGCATTTGAAGATATATGGGGGGAAATACGTGTCAGAGAATGCCTAATAAAAATTATAAAATACCTGAGACAACCAAAATGAAGGGAGAAACCTGAAAAGGGATGCATATGATATGAACTGTTCACACCAACATCAATCTTTTCTGTCAATGGACCACTCTCCATTTGTTGTGACTCATGTAATGGGCGCAACCCAGAACTAATTTGGTGGATATCCTCTGCAAAGAATTATAATTAAAAAATTTAGGGGTGGTATAAATGGTCCAGAGTATTACACAAATATTTGTTGTATCAGTAAACCAAGATAATTAAAGTACAAGAGAAGAAAATAAAAAAGAAAAAATAAAATAAGTTTCCTATAAGCTAAGATTAATTTCTACAAGTCAACTTAAATATAAACTAATTTTAACTTTCGGAAAAACTCATTTCCTTTATCCTTCCTGTTTTTCTTCTCTTCAAAATTTTTGGATGGATAAGTTTATTCCAAAACATTCTTAACATGTTAATTCACTTCACAGACCACATAAAATTTTTTAACCCTCGTGAATTAAACTTAAGCAGAATTACCAGAATCAGCATCTTCACGTAAAGACATCAAACTGGTTGAAGGGCTGACAGAATCTGTGCTAAGTGAAGTAACCTTTTGGGAATCTGATGGGACCTCATCACCTTCAGTATTTACTACAATATTTTTGTTACCCTGAGAAATAAACCAGAACAAATCTATGAATAAGTCACCCGTGCACTGAAGCCAATTAAGATCACGACTAAAAAACAGAGCTTCAAATTCCTACTGCCTGCTTTCAAGAAGAGTATGGTAAGAAATAGTTTGAGATCTTTTAAAAAAGGATGTTACCAATAGTTTTTTTATCACTATACCAAAAGCTTAAGATGTCGGCAGAGGTGCAACTCTTGACTCATGATACTAGGTCAAACACAAGCACTTTCTCATTCAAGCAATTGGACACAGACCACTGGCTCGAATCCAACCCACAAACCCAACATATAGATATATATGTCATGATCCTTTGGGCATATCCTCCCCTCCCTCTTGGGAAATTAAATAACATAAATAGCCATAATGTCTCTTATCAGATGGATTTTGGCATCAACACAGTGCCATTATAGCTCCTGCTAAGGCCATTATTCAGCCTGTTATTTGGCCTGCCACAGTCACTATACTAAACCATTCTGCTACAGCAGCTCGTGGTGGGCAGGGGTCACTTTGCAACCATGCTTTAAGTATAAAAATGATTATTCTTTCAAAATAAATAAAATCCAAAATTGTGCATAACAATATGTTGTTTACTTATTGTAAATTGACGCAACCATATCCTACCATGGGTATGACTGACTGTTATTCCCCCGTCCTCACCCCCTGAATAAGAAAACCAACCCTACAAAAAAAATGTAAATTTACCCTATTTGGATAATTTTTTCTATAAGCACTTATAAAAAATTAAGGAAAAATTAATAAGTTTCTCTTATTCGATAAAATTAGATTCTACATACTCTGTAGAAAGTCTCTGATTTTAACTTTAATAAAAGTTAATTTTAACTTATACGAGAAACTTGTCCCAATTTTTCTTCTTATTTTCTTCTCATATAAGCACTTATAAAAAGGTTTATTCAACAGAACCCAAACACAAATACAAACGATGTCTAAATTTTAAAAATTTATCATAATCTGGATGTATTTAATTTGATCATTGAAATAGTGTGACTATTACAACTTCGAACTCAAACGCTTTTAATGACACATTACCACGCCAGTAGGTGATAGTATTAAAAAATTAACATTGAGAATTGACCAAATTGAACTCTTTCCGCTGCTGTTTACCACTCAAGTTTTCGCAGTATGAAAAAACTCATCCTGCATATACTTTCATTAACTCCTTTAGCAACACTAGTTAGAGCTATGGTTATTATATAATAAAAAAGACAAAATGAGTAGCAATATTATCTTTAATCATTCATGATGGTTCAATATAGACTACAAGAACTGCAGCTGCTTCCTTCTTTCCCTTTCAAATGCTTCATCATATTTTTTAAACATCAAAACTCAAGTTATGAGGCAAAATGTTTTAACTGAAGTAAATAATAGATAGAGTCCAAAAGCTAGAAATGATAGAGTTATAAATGATAAAAATGCATAATCATAGGAAGGTAGTAACAAGAAAAAGTAATAGCGGCAAAAAATATAAAGAAATCAACAAAATACCTTAACCTCCAAGTAATGGACTAATACTATGTGCATCATATCCCTGGAATAAAAGAAAATTAACAAGAAAATTATGTTCTGATTAATTATAAGACATGAATATCTCGGTATATGTACATTGAAAGCTCATGTTAGTAAAGATGCAGCAAAATATTTAAAACCCGATAAGATTTAAAAATGTCATCTGCAATTTGTAGATAAAGAAGAAATTACACTAGGGAGAAATGGGTGAATTATATGATCACAACTAGGGTTAGGATAAGAAATCCTTCAAAAACATTAAACAAAAGGAGAACAGGGAAGAAAAATGCAGTAAAGCTTCTCAGTCAACTTGTCTAAGCCAGAAACTCCTTTGAAGTATACAAACACCAAAAAAAGTGAAAAATGTAACTCCAATGCTCTATTCACTGAGTTTGGGGCAATGAAACACCCTTAAAACTCTTTTATCTGTAAATTGACATGAGATATGATGCTAATGAACTAATGCAGTACTTGGAAAGAAGCTTACAAAGTAACAACACATGAAATATGAATGCAATTTAATTTCCAAGACATATTACACAAAATCTTGTATATTAATTAATTCATACTCACGGTTCAAGCATCCAGTAGCTTCGCCTTTGAAAATTTTCATTATCTTCTCCATGGGCATAGTAGCAATGTAACACATCAACACTTCCAACCTAAATTTGCTTAAATGATGTTACAACCCCACCGAATAATTATATTGAAAAAATTTCAATCATCTTACGTATAAGCTAATCTTACACAGATTTGATTAACTATAAACTCAAAACTTAAGCAAATTATAAGATTACCTTCAACTTTTCATGAGCTTCTTTCACAGTTTTTCCATCCTTTTTCTTTCTCCAGTTATGTCCATCCTTTCTAAAGTATCTCAAAACCTTTCTATCAAATAGAAAAAGTGAGCCGCCTGAAATCATGAAATAAAAGTCTAAGTGATGTCTTTGTAAGCATGAAGTAATGATAGGAATGTGATTGGTAGCTAAAAGATAGAGTGAAAATAACAACAAAGCAAGTTATAGGAAAACAACACAATACTAATAATAATATCCTAAATCCTGCTTAATTGTGAAGATTATACAATAAGTACATAAGGTGCTTTTTTGCTACCAAGCTTCACCAATTTTTTTTACCGAATAACGTGCCTGTATTCCTTGAACTGAAAAATAAAGGATGTATTGGAACATGAATACGTTAAGTTCAGATGCTGAAAAATTTTTAAAAATCATACAGCTTTTATAAGAATTAAATCCAGTTAAATGAACTCAAGGAGGACAGTACTTCCATTTCGAAACACATTGTTCAGAACCTAGAAAGATATGATTAATTCAGGACAAAATGTTCATGAACACCAAGTTCCACCAAACAAGTCATGGAAAATCAGTTAGAATGGGCAATTCATTTGATCCATGTATCTAGTAGATACAGGTAGTGCTAATTAATTTATCAGTAACATGCAGTAACCATACTTGGTGGCCTGTTATGAGGTTCTGAAGTGATTTGAAACATCCGATAATTGCAAAGAATTTCACAAATTTCTGCAGGTCGCAACCACCGATGCTGGGCTTCAAATTGTAATTGCTGAATATCTGCAAATTGATATCAAGGCATTTGGTCAAATATTTGATTACAAATTATATCACAATAGACAACAAATACAATTATATCACAATAGACAACAAATACAATTATATCACATCAAATCATGGCCATAAAAGTAACATGCATCAATAAGAATACTTTTTGTAATAATAGAATAAAAATTGACATGTGAAAATAACAGCCACTGTCATTCACGAGTGCTATCCACTACAATAACTTAGCATCCTAAAAGCCGTCCCCCCCTCCCAAAAAAAAAAAATCAATTAAGCTACCAAATATATTCCGTTCTTCAGATCTGTTCTTTCATGTGATTATTTGGAATAGCCAATTGTGTCGTGTTCAAAATAGTTTAAAATAAAAATTCGACATTTTGACCAAAAGACTGTTTTTGAGCAATGTTGTCACAATCAAAATCTTACATGAGACCGGGAGGGGGATTAAAGATCGGAAATTGAAAGAGCCAACCAAATGAAGCAAGATTATACATAAACATATCCATTTGATAAAGAAAATATTTTGTAAGTGGTAAACGTTGAACTAAACTTGAATTGAAATTTTATATCCATAGATTTATATGGGTAATTTTCCTTATGCTTATTAACCTATAGAGGACTGCTACCAACATACTCTTTAGAACGCACTCTTTCTTATTTGTAAAAATTTTGTTGGAAAGCACAAAATCATGACAAACTCATGATGCTCTATTGAGTTGCCTTTAGTTTTTTTTTTTTTTGTGGCAAGGAAAACCTCTCTGATGCATGTGCTTTTTCCGACAAAACCATTTTGAAATAGTTACAAGTTTAGGTTAGCTAATTTGGGGGGGACTGAAGCTGCATATTAGTTAGTTTCACCACTCACAAATCCGAAACGGTGGAAAATCGATGCAGTGAAGAAATACCTATCAATCATTCATATCATACAACCCTAGTTCCAAAGACGCTATAACACCTAAAAAAAGCGTAATTCGACTAAAAAAGGCACCAGAATGGTTATTTCCCCAAATCAATTGGGCACAGTTTTAGCCAACCTCAGTAAGGGCCAAATCGTAGGTCCATTCATTAGCCAAGCCATTGACAGTACCTGACACTTAGACCCAACAACAGGAATCCACTCAATGAAGGAAACATAGCTCAACAACTGAAGCTCCGTAACCAAAAAAATCGCGTCGAAAAAGCAATTGCATATACAGGATCGAAGCATTGCACGAGAAATTAAAAAGCAAAATGAAAAGGCAGTTAGAATTTGACCTAATGGACGACGCAATCCATAAGCAGTTCCCTCCGCCATGGCGAAGACTGAATCTGAGATCAACGCGAACGACGAAGGACAGACAGAGACTTTTTTTCTTTTCTTTTTCTTTTTTCTTTTCTTTTTTTCTTTTCCCCTCAACTCTCCAGTGACGTGATAAAGTGAAAAACTGATACTGTATATTTGGTATTTATATTATACAGAGTACGTTCTCGCTCACACATTTATTTATCTCAAATTTATTTTTTAATGAAATTCATTTTTTATTTTAGATTTTCTGATAATTTGAAATTTATTAACGCAAAAAGGAGATCAAATGTTAAAGAAAAAAAAAGTGTGTTTAATAAAAATAAGTTATGCAAAGAAAAATAATAAAAATTGCAATATGCCGTTATTTTTTGGAAAAGGGGTTTGACCTTTGAGAGACAGTTGATGAATAACGCGTTATGAGGGAGCAGGTAAACCAATCGCCTGACGGTCACAATCTCTAAATTGACAGTCATTTTCTCTCTGACTGGGCTACACTGAGTAATAAATTTGAGTATGCAAATATATTAGATACTCAAATATTTTATTCAAATTCTATTTGAAGGATAAATTTTATTTTAAATTTTAAATGTTTTTTTTGGTTTAAACCTCACAGTCTACTTTTAATTTAGTTTTTTAAAATTATTAATTAAATAAAATTTAATTATTTAGAATTTGAAAATATTAATAATTGATGTTTTAATTAATAAATATAATGATGATGATAATGATAATACAAACGTGTGTACCATCGACTAAAATATACACTAATAATTAAGTATATAAACTTAAACTTAAATTTTGTCATTATTATTACTCTTGTTTAAACATATTTTACTATGCCCTTGAAAATAGTTTATGAAGATGCTTTATTATACATATAATACTTTTATTTTCATATAATATCATCAATGTTAATGAAATGTTAAGAAAATTACCATGAGATGTATTAATATGTGAATTTTTTTTTTCACCAATATAAATGCCATCTACATCAAAATTTTATCCATTGAATTCATTTATCAAAATTTTATCTATTGAATTCATTTTGCAATATATTGCAGGAAGATGTTAATTACATGATAAATTTCATAAATTATGAATTAAAACTTTGGTACATCAAATATTATTTCAACGTCTTCTATAATTATTTATTATTATTTTGTAAATAATTTTTTTATATTAAAACATGAAGATAGTTTTGAATGTCCTATAAACACAATACATGATTTACAGGATACTATCTTATGAGTTTCATTTATTATCAATTGTAATAAATTAACTTAATCTTATCAAATTTCGTTAACACATTGATAATATATTTGAACTTAAAACTCTCTAAATATATGCTGTCAAATTTAAATGTTAGTATTAATTTAGTATTAAGCAACGATACGTTGACATTTAATAATTTTTTACAACCACTTTGTAACTATTATTTTATCTTTCATTTTTTTTATTTCTTCATAAATATAAAAGTTTATTTTCATAATGATTATAATATCCTAAAAAATTGGTTGTAGTGTGGTTGTTATAGTTGTAAAAAAAAAAGTTTCCTTAGTATTATTATAGGTTTGTGGTTATCACATTTATGATATTGACGCTACCATGCAATTGAATATATTTTTTTTTTCATCTTCAATGCATACGTCAATTGAACCCTTGAAAATCCACAAGTTTATCTAGTTTTTAGTATAAGATTGATGTCTTTCACACGATTATCACCATTCATGACCGTATATAAGTGTTGAATTTTAACACATCTACAATTATAACACAAATTTTGAGAGTAGGAAAAGGTGATTTGTATGCTAATATATGAATTTTGCAAAACTCATTATAAACATCCTTTATCAACTATATTAATCTTATTGGGAAGTATGGATTTGTAATTATAAAAAATATCCTTGTTTTTTCATTTAAAATCTTTATTGAAACTGACTTTTCATGTATACAAAATTGTTTGAGACGTAGCTATTAATCAATCAAGTGTTAATTGATCTTCTTCTTCCTTTACATTGATAAACTTGTTGTGAATTTTACCTAGGTATATCATTTCATATATATACATATATATCATTAATAAAGTAACTTTTCAATAAATGTATTATTATTTATAAAAACAATTAGTCAAGATATCATCAAGTGATATATAAATATAAAATTTAATAAAAAGTTATTTTTAATTTTTTATTAAAAACTTTTAAGAAATATTTTTTAATAATTATACAATTTTGTTTACTTTTTATTATCATAAAAAAATACACAATTGTTATTCATTGATATGCACCAGAATATTACACTGGTAATGAGTTTCGTATAAAGCTCTGAGAACAAATGTGTAGAAATGGTAGAACTCATTTAAGATAAAAAAAGGATAAATTGGAAAAATTATTGATGTTTTATTTACTAAATTTAATAAATTATGTATTTTTTTAATATTTACGCAATTATCATAAACGACTAATATTTTGAAAATATTAATAATAAAAAGATATGTTATTGTTTGTATTTAATGAATTGAGAATACTAATCTAGAAATAACACATGAGATTATATATATATATATGTATGTATTACTGATGAGATGTTATAATTTTGGTTATAGGATAAATTATATAAAGAAATGTATTGAATGAATTGGAACCGAGGTTTTTACTGTAGTTATAAACATCTAATAAGACATAGTAAAAACTACCATGTTCTGTAAGATTGTATAAATGAATCCTCACCAAACAGAAGAAGTTAATTATCATTTAATAACATCAATTAAATTTTAAACAATATTATTTAATATATTTATTAAACATAATATATAATTAATATTACACACTTTATCATTATAGCATTAATTGAAATATTAAATAGTACTGTTGAATATATTTATTAAGCACACTATATAATTAATATTAGACACTCTGTTGTCATAACATTTATGGAAATATTAAAATTATTGTTTAATATATTTATTAAACATAACATATAATCATTAATTAAAATATTAAACATTATCACTTATACATTTATTAAAACAACATATAATTAATATTAAGCACTTTATTGTTTTATCAGTAACTGAAAACTAAATAATATTATTTATTATGTCGAAATATTTGAGAAAATACAATTCCGAATGCTAAATCCCACAGACAATAGATATCATTGATATATAGAAGAAAGTTGCACTATACACTTATTATGTATGTATCATGACATTCGTTGGAATATATCAACTTGTATTTTTTTTCAAAATATATTTTACCAACAAATAGTTATATTATACAATATAATTAATCATACTGTACAATATAATAGAATAATGATAAATTTATAATAATAAAAATTAAGTTAAAAATGAAAAAATCAAAGTAAACTTATAAGATAATAATAAAAAAATTATAATTTGATATTTAATTAAGACTAGTTTATAATAATAAAGATAATTGATTATTTTATAAATATATTATTTTATATATTAACTTTCTCATCGGTTCTTTTGTAATAATTAGTTTTGAAAGATTAATTTAGAATGATAAATGTTAAGATTATAAGTTATATCTTATGATTATAAATTAAAATGATTTTAAAATGAGTTTTTCTTTTCTTCTTTTTCATTGGATTATTGCAATTAGGAAGTGACTTAACTAAAAGTTATATCTAAATTATTAAAATTTCATTTGGAGTAAGTTATTTTTTTATTCTTAACTTTTTTATGTGAATGTTTTGTAGTTTCATAAGATAAACAACGTGTGAAATTTTATCAACAAGCTAAATTTTTGTATATGTTTTGGTTTTCATAAGAGATTCTCTTAATTTTTTCGAGAGGATTTTATGTAATTTTTGTTATTTTATCATATTTGAAGTTATTATTGCTTAAAAACAAACAACTATCAGGTAAAAGGAGTTAATTTAATTTATCTAATTAATTAATTTATTTTATAAAATGAGTTAATCCAACATATTTAATTAATTTGTTTTTTATTAAATATTTAATAGTTTCTCAGCATTGTGATGTACTGATTTTTAAAATTAAGTTTTTATTTATGAGATTGAATGAAATTTAAAAGAAACAAATAAAGTTAATTTTGTTTGAGTTAGATGTTCATGGTGCATGATCAATTAGTCGGTAAAATAATTGATTTGATTGAAAAACTCGTGTTGCAATTAGAGTTTACATATTGTTAAAATGGATACAATTTGTTGAATTTTGAGTTGGAAATCTTTTATATAATTTAGTATAATTTACAATTGTCATTGATTCTATATATAAATTGAGTTTCAAATTGGTCACCTGAGTCAAGTTCAAACAATTGTATTTAATGCATGTACAAAACACTGGTGCTCCAATATTACGTGATCACATTTATCAGTCGCATTTAAATAATGACAAATAACAATGTTTGTCACTCAAAATTGTTGATCTTATCTTCACCATTAAAATTCGTAATTTATATAATAATGCAACAAAAACTTTGATACTCAAATGTCATTATTTTATTGATTTTTTTATATTTTCTTTAAATATATTATACGATAGTTATTCTACTTAAATTGAATATTTAATTTACTATATCACTTATATTTTATGATATAAATTGGATGTAATCTTAATATGTAATAATGTTAGACTGTCACCTAGAATTCAAAATATATTTATTGAATACAAAATTGTGATAATATATATATATATTGTGATATTTCAATAATAACTAGAATAATATTATTGATTGGAATGATACGTTATTTTAACACTAGATATTAATCACATGGTATAGTGAAAATATTAAATTAAATCAGAAAATTATATTCATTATACACCGAATAATATAAAATAAAAGTTTTTTTTAAATGATGATAGTGTATGAAAGTTATTTGTTACCATTTGGGAGTGAGTAGGTATTGTCATTCAATAAAACGTGTATAAAACTACCATGTTTTGAGAGTTTGGGGGAGATTTATAACAAAGTGATGACATAATTAAACATATAAATTTTATATGAATACTAAAATATTATTTAATATCTTTATTCCATATGATGTATAATATACATTAATTTTACATATTTTATTTTGTTAGCATTATTTGAAATATTAAAAAATATTATTTAATATATTTATTACAATTAATCTCTAATTAACATTGCACATTTTGTTACTATAACATTTAATTAAAATACTAAACAATATTATTTATATATTTGTTAAACATAATATATAATTAATATGATTTTTTTAGTGTGCCATTAGACACACTTTAATAATTATTAAAAATTGGGTTCATTTCTTTATATGTATCATGCCAGAGAGTAAATTATGCTTAAATAACATTTACTCTAATTTATTATTCGTTATTGATAATTAAGGATTGTAAATACTCTTAGAGTTTTAAATAGTAGCAGATATTCTAGTTTTTTTTTCGAATGTAAGTAACAGACCATAACACAAGTAGACTTTGATTTTTTGCATTTTAAAAAATAAGGAAGTAGGAATTATTCTGGTTATCATATCAGGAAAGTCGATATTTTATCTTTATTGTTTTTATTTTTATATTAATTGACGGACAAGTTACATTCTCATAAAATGAGAAAGTTAGTAACAATTGTTATAACGTATGTTTATTTATTTATTTTAATTCTAATTAATTTAAAATTTAGAAATTATTTCAAGAGTATAAAGAAACTAAGCAGACATATTTTTAGATACTTTTTAAGAATATTTTTTGAATAAAATATTTTGGTAAATGACAAGGGATAAAAAGTATCAGAAACAGCTGAGCAAGTTGGTCTCTGCAGTTCTGAGGCGCCCATGGCTTCGTTTCTTTCATTTCCGATTCAAATTCCGTTCGCAATGGATTCGCCGTCGTGTGTGACGGTGACGCCTATGGCACTTTCCAAACCTCTGAAGCACCATCGTCCTTTGGTCAGAGGCAGAGTCAGAGTTACACCGTTTCATCGCCGCCTCAACTCCGTTACGCCGTTCCGGTGCTCTTCCGCCGAGGACGACGCTGTCATCACTCTCCGTGTTGGGGTTTGTTTGACTTTGACCTCCTCGCTTCATTTTTTTTTTTTAAATTTTCTCAAACGGAATCAAGTGTAGAAATTGAATTCCACTTCTCTCTCTTTCCAGGGAATGATGTGCGAAGGATGCGCTAATAGCGTCAAAAAGCTTTTAGAAAGCCGAGTAAGTGATAGTAATAGTAATATTTATGTTCTTCCAATTTCAATTTTTCCATTTGTTGCAATGACTAAACAATATGTTATAAAGTAAGCTAAGTTTATGTTCTTATTATGAGTTTGTTTGTGTTGGATGATTAATGGAGTGGACAGCCTCAAGTGTTATCTGCTCGTGTGGATTTGACATCCGAGTTAGCAATTGTTTCGCCTGCAACTGAAGAAAAAGCGGCACCAAATTATCTAAAGCAATTAGGGGAGGAACTTGCACAGCATTTAACTACCTGTGGTTTTACTTCTACCCTTCAAGGTATGGTTTTTATATTGTTGTTGTTTCTATTTCTGTTCATTATGGTGCTCAATGTTGCAAATGTCTCTGTATTTGTTTTTATGAATATTTAGACAATATAGAAGAAAGGTAACACATCTAACGCGGTGATGCTTGAGTTTATAGAGAGGAAAGATACATACTAATTTTTAAGCAGAAACGAGAGAGCGAAAACAAAAATTGAGGAAGAGAGATAATAGATCCATAGATGGACAAAAATGTGATAGAAAATGAGATATCCATCGGGTATACAAATACAATAACCCTTATAGACATCATAGGCTTGTTGTATTGATGAAATTTTTTGAAACCTTACCTAACCTTGGAGTTATACTAAAATTCTCCCATGCAACCACATTCAGTTCAACTGAGTGGAGTTGAACTCCACACCCTCCCTCCCCAGCAGAACAAATGAAGAATGCTGGGAAGGTGTGAGAGAGGTGCATGCATATTTTCCTTTTCATGTACAATGCTTGCATTCTTGTCTCCTTAATTTATCACTCAACATACCTCCTTTATTGGTATTTATAAAATGAATAATTGAGAATTTGAAAATCCTTCTATGGTTGTGGCTTTTACCAATTGTTCCTTGCCTATTTTTCTTAAAATTGTATGCTTTGTTAAGCTTGTTTTCCCACATATAGTTTCCCATGGAATTGGATTTGGATGTAAATTCATATTACTAATGGATATGTTTGTCAGTAATGTTAATTCTACAGCAAAAGCAATGCATCAGAAATGTTTTAGAGGGAATGTTACTGAAGGATGGAAGTCACCGGAAAAAGAAATTCATGGGTAACATTATCCTATTTGTTACTAATATTAAAACATAAAAGAATATAAATTGACCAAAATTCCCAAATCCCCTTCTTGACCTCTTGAGAAAACTCACGTATTATACCTGTGTACTCCACTGACCAAAAATCCCTATTTGCCTCCCAACACTATTTGGTACCAAAAAATTGTATCTTTTTTCTTCATTACCTCCAATATCTTCTCCTTTGGCAAATCCCTAAATCAAATCCCCTAATATATCCTCAATTGCTTCTCCCTCTCCTAAATTCCTAAATCAATTCCCTTAATACATCCTCAATTGCTTCTCCCTCTCCTAAATTGCTAAATCAAATCCCCAATTTGGGGACCTTGACATCAATCCATTGCCACTTGCCCCCTTCAACAATATGACTATCTCATAGCACGAGCTTCCTAATCCTCTTGGTAGAGAGGTAAACTCTATTGTCATCAATAAAGACTTTGAACTTTGTCAATTCTCAAAACATGGAACATCTACGATGGCATGCGCGTAACCTTGTCCAACTCAAGCTTCACACTGATGACAAGGATGGTGGAGCAAGGCGCGTTGGCAAGAAATAGGGACTTGAGGCCATTGATCATTAGAATTTGGTTAAGTGGTTGTGGAAGAGGTGGGACACATGAAGATGTCCCCCTACTAGTGGTGGTCGAGGCACAACCACTGAGTGAACGAATTGCAATGACATTGTAGAGAGCAAAAACATAGTGGTTGATGAGGAGAGGGAAGTGGGTTTGGAAGGTAGATTGGAGGAGAATTTAAGCCACTTCGGTGTTGCTCTTGCCTCTATGCTCATCATCGCTCTTCACAACCTCAATTCTATGCTAACAACCCCAAACCTTTACTTTTGGGTCAGTTATTTTTTGCATTCAATCTTCAAATTATTTCAAATTTGTAACTTTTGTCTTGTTTGAGCTTTGAAGTCACCCTTTTTGAGTTTGTGTCTAGGAAATCTGTGGCAAAATTGAACCTTTTTGAATTATTCAGGAAAATTGGCTTGTCTTTCGCTAAAATTGGACAAGATTGTTCCACGCATTGATACGCTTGATGGGCCTTCTAAGGTTACAAATTTCTTGCAGTACTCAAAGTGTAAGGTATGGTGGTGATTAATGACATTCTTGCCGCTATGTGCTTTGAATAATTTGATCTATGTACTTGGTAATGTTAGTTTTAACTATAATTGTGTTTCTACACAATACAAATTGTCAAATATGGAAGTTTTAAGATAATGTTGTATCGTTAAATATTGAAGGTTAAGGTTTATGATCTTCTGTTTAAAATGATGCTATTGGAAAAACTCACAACCATGGATATTACTTTGTACACTGACTAACTCTTTGTTGGTCACTTCTGTATGTTGGGATAATGCTTCTTATTTCTCTATATTCTGTTGGTTTTCAATTTCTATTCCCTTGTGGCATCGTTCTATGCTGACTTCTGAGTAAAATTGTTTGCCTTGCTAGAAAGACATGCACCAAAGGTTCCCATCGCTAATAGTTGTAGCAAGCAATATTTTGATGTTCTCTATGCCTAACAAAGCTTTGGCCGAAACTTGTGAGGCCGACAAGTCTTTTTTCACTATGCCTATATTGCTAGCGGTAGCCCTCATTGGAGCCACCGTTGGAGGTAAGGTAGTGAGATTCCTTTGTACAATTATACTAGCTTGTGATCCATGTTTCCTATTCCAAGGACTTGGAGAGTGGAACTTCGTCTTGTTGCAAGATGATTGAGGAAATGATTTTTATTTGTTGCATTATTGAAATATGTTTTGTGTGCAACTACAATTCTTTAAATGCATGAGAGTCATGCGAAAGTTAAGAGTCGTAGCTATGTGAAGCATGAATGCATCATGAAAGCTCAAAGCTTTTACTTCTTCTCTTTAGGGTTGCTTGCTCGACAAAGAAGAAATGAATTACAACGGGTAAATGAGCAATTAATCCAAATCAATGCAGCTTTAAGGAAGCAAGCCAAGATCGAGTCTTATGCTCCTAGCTTGAGTTATGCTCCCATTGGTGGTGGTAGGATACCTGAAAATGAAATTATTGTTGACCCAAAGAAGCAAGAGCTAATTTCTAAGTTGAAAAATGGAAAGAACTTTCTAAGGAATCAACAGCTGGATAAAGCATTTGTGGAGTTTAAGAATGGACTTGAGCTTGCCCAGAATCTAAAAGATCCTATCGAGGAGAAAAAGGCTGCCAGAGGTCTAGGTTTGTCATCTTTCCTATGTTGCTTGTGAATAGAGGGGTTCCTACATTATCACTTTTAACGTGCGTGTGTTAGATGAATGACGAATTTTACAAGGTGCTCCATGAATACAATTGAAATATTGCATTACAGGAGCCTCATTGCAAAGACAAGGAAAATATCGAGATGCTATTAAATACCATTCCATGGTTTTGGCCATCTCTGAAAGAGAAGGGGAGGACTCTGGGAATACCGAGGCGTTTGGGGCAATTGCTGATTGTTACACTGAGCTTGGAGAGCTTGAGAAAGCAGGCCAATACTATGACAAGTATATTGCAAGACTAGAAAAGGACTAACATGACATGTTTCATGTGGATTTTCTCTTTTCTTTCTAATCCCTTTGTTTGAAATGATTGATTTTTTTGGCCGGAGTTACTTAAATTGACTTTTTGAGGCTTTGTGGAAATACCATGTTTCAGAGATTGAAATATTAGTCCTTAAGGTGAGATTGGTTAGATTTTAGATTTGATTGTTATAATTTGCATTTTTATTTGCATGTTTATTTCGTCATGGAAATGGTTTGAACTTAATGTTGTTAGTAGATAGTTTTATAATTTAAAGGATATTGTTTGAATTTGATGTTTGAGCATTTAATATATAATCTCTAGGTGTTGTTGAGTTGAATTGAATTCGTAATTAATGCATGTTATATTGGTTTATATAACAGGTATATAATTAATTGCATATTGCAAAGGGATATTTTTGTATGAAGTTTTTAGATGAAATTTTTAGATAATTTTTCAAGATTTTCCAAAAATGTATCAAGGGATAAATCTGTCGGTAATATACCTATGGAGCAGTATATGGTTAAGTTACCCATGAAATAATTTGTCCGTAAATTTCTCCATGCTTGTTAGAATATTAGATTAGATTGTTCTTATATGCATCTTCATTTTGTCATAGATATCATAGGAACTTAAAAAATGTTAGTAGATAGTGATATAATTTCAGGGATATTGTTTGAATTTGATGTTTGAGTATTTAATATATAATAGGTGTTGTTGAGTTGAATTTGTATTTAATGAATGTTATATTCGTCTATATAACAACTATATAATTGATTGCATATTACAAAGGGATATTTTTGTTTGGTTAGTCAATTATATAAAATTTATTTTAGATAATTTTTTAAGCTTTTCTGCAAATAAGACTTATGGAGTAGTCCAGGGATAAGTTATTCATAAAATAATTTGTTGGTAAATTTACTCATAAAAAATTTGTTAGATAATGAATTTTCTTGTAGTGGTTGTTTCCATGAGTGTTAGTAGTATTTGAAATTTGTTATATATTTGACTTAAAACTTGGTATATCTAGTATAATTGTTAACTAATTGTTATTAAATATGAATTAAAAATTTAAATCTGTGATATGATGATGGACATTTACTTCCCTTAATCTGCTTGTTCAATACTGTAATTTTATTTATGTAATTCTTTGTGGCTTAAGTGGCAGATAACGAAGATAACATCTGAAGCAGCAGTTGTTTCCTCGGTATGAAAGTGCAGAAGAGGAGCGGCTGTCTAGGTTCAGTGATATCTCTTTTAGCAGGCTAGGTTGTTATCAAATCTTATATCTTCCATTCCCAGATATACAAGACTTATAACAATTATTTATGTTATAATTTCCCTTTTATAGCCAACAAAGAGTTTCTGCATGATTGTGCTTTGTTGGTAGATTTGTCAATGCACAAATCTATAATTAACAATCCTGTAGTTATCTAGAATTTCACTTTATGCTGAGTTGTTTGGGATTTGGGTATGATATATGGGACATTTCATAGCATACTTTAGAGTTAAAAAGTAGAGTATTAGTTCACTGTATAAATAATGTCTCTAATCACGAAACACAATTTCTATTTATTCTCTTGACTCACATACATTGTCTTTGGTCACACAGATTGAAAAGAATGGAGAGCACAAACAAAATGCCAATAAACTTTTATCTTATTATATAAATAAGAAGTACTAAGAAAATATGTCTGTTAAAAAAAAGTAGTCATTTATGTACAGAGATATTTTATTTTTTCTTGTATATAAGTCTTTGGTCACACAGATTGAAAAGAATGGAGAGTACAAACAAAATGCCAATAAACTTTGATCATATTATATAAATAAGAAGTACAAAGAAAATATGCATGTCTGTTAAAAAAAGTAGTCATTTATGTACAGAAATATTATTTTATTTTTTCTTGTATATAAGAATTTTATAATTATTATATTAATAATATTTTATTGATATATTGTAGTATTATATATTAAATATAAAAGTATCAATTTTTTAATATAAAAATATATAATTAAAATCAAAATATTAAGATAGTAAATAAAATAAAATTAATGAATTTAAATTTTGATGTTTCATAAGATAATTTATTTTAATATATTATTATTCTAAAATATAAATTTTTTATTTATTAAGATTTGGGAATACTTTTTTATTATAGTTTATAATTTATTTAAACCTTTGTTTATATTTTAGAAGTATTTTTATACCAAATTTAAATATATATATATATATATATATTATAAATTATTTTTTAAATATATACAAGTTGATAAAGTTGATTGATGTGATAAAAAAATTAAATCAATTGAGTAACATATTAAATTAAAAAGTATCCTTGAATTAATTTTAATAAGAATTAGTATGAATTGAAATTTTAAAAAATAATTATAAAATATTTAATTTTATAAAATTGAAATATTATATTTGAATTTCTTTTATTAATAACATTCTATAGAAATAAATGGATTTAATCAAGGTAGAGAAAGGATATTGTATGCTCATCTTAAGATGATTCAAAGAAAGATTCTCCTACATTTTAAAATACAAGGGGAGGATTGCATTTCTGAAATGCAAGAGTATGTATTCTTGCTAATGCAAGAAGAAGATCTTCTACATAAATGCAAGATGAAGATCTTCCTGCATGTTTGAAATGCAAGAAGATGATCTTTCTGCATTTTTGAAATATAAGAGGAGAATTTTTCTGTAATTTGGAAATGTAATTTGGAAATGCAAGAAGAGGATATGCATGAGTAAGACCTTATTACATTTCAAAGATGATTGAGATGCAAGAAAAGATCCTCTTTTGAGATTATTGAATTGCAAGATAATCTTATGTTACTGAAAAGATTGAAATGCAAGAAGATATTTCTCCTTAGAAAATTAAAATGTAAGATTAATTTTTAAAATGTAAGAGGAGAGTATGCAAGAGGAGATTCTCTTGCATTTCTGAGATGATTGACATACAAGAGGAGCATTTATGAAATAATTGAAATGCAAGAAAATACTCCTCCTAAAAATAAAAGATTGAAATGCAAAAAGAGGATCCTCATACTCAAATACTAATAAAATTAGATATATTTAGATTGATTTTGCATTATCTGGAGAAATAATTAAAAATTATGAACAATGATTTGTTTTTGTTTTTATATAAATTAGTAGTAATACAATTTATGTTTTATTATTTTATTTGTTTGTTATTTTATTTACATTATTTTTAAGGAAATGAAGATAAGTTATATAAATTTTATTTTATATCTAATGATATTGATTTAGGCTAATTGAAAAAGAAGAGTATTCTAAAATTCTAAGACTATCATCTTTACTACGTAAGTTACAAGATTAAAATTCTAAAATGAATTGTTTTCTTCTCAAATTAGCCTACTATATTCAATCTTATTTTCACTAATATTAATATATACTACCAGAAAAACTTTTTTTTCTTCTTTGTACACATCAAATCAAATGATACAAACACACTTCAAAAGTTGGGTTGACTTCAAAGTTTTTCTTATATATAAATGAAAATTTACAAAAAAAAAACATTTATAAAATTTGATGTTAATATAAAATTATAAGATACTTTTTTATAATATGATATTTTTTTATAATATGTATATATATATGCACAGAAAAAAAAAAAACACCGCTTCTAAAAGTAGAATTTAAATCTCTTTCCTTTATTTTCTTTTAATTTAATTTTATCTAATGTTTTTATCAATTCAATTTCTTTCCTTATTTTTCAACACTCTTACCCAACTTTGACAGGGTTTTTTTACTTCTGAAAAAACTATTTTGAAAATCATATTACCTTTATATATTAATAAAACATTAATTTAAAATATTAATAAAAGATGTTGTATAAATTTTAAAACATACCATATCTTTGTATAAATTGTTGTATAATTTCTTACTTATTTTTCACCTAAAAAAATCTATAAACCTCTCTCTATAAACCTTAAACCTAACTATAAATATCAACTCTTCCTTCACCAAAAATGTTTGCTGCACCCAAAAGGATCTATAAATCTATCTCCATGGCATTTATGACCTAACTCTAAATACCAACTCTAACCCTAGTTATAAATATCAACTCTTCTTCCCTGCCGTATTCAAAAGGATCTATAAACCTCTCTCTATTCATTTTTATTTTCATCTAATCTCCTTTCTCCTCTCTATTCTACAATCTTACCATACCAGCAACTCTAAGCCAACACACCTTTTAGTATAATTGCTCTGCATGTCATTAGATTAGAATCATTCAACACATGGCCTGCACTTGTCTTGAATGGAAATCATATCCATAACTCCTTCAGCTTCAGCAACACTATCTACTGTGATTTCCTTGATTAATGGAGTTACGAGATTTCTATGGTGGTGGAGGATCTTCGTATACTCTTGAGAAGCTTAAAATCCATATGAATGGTGGAGTTTTAAGTACAGGAGGAAGATCTTCAAATTCAGGAGGTGAAGTTTGAAATCGAAGAGAAGGAGGTGAAGTTTGAAATCGAAGAGAAGGATAAAGGATCTCCTTTCTTAAGATAATTCAAATTCAAAAAAAAAAACTTTCTATATTTTCTGAGATCTGATATCCAAAAGGTAGAAGAAGGATCATTCTATGCTCATCTTGAGATGATTCAAGTAAGGATTCTCTTATCCTTCTCCTCCTTTTGTATTTTTGAAATGCAATGGAAGGATCCTCCTATATTTTGAAATGCAAGAGGAGGACCTTACATTTTTTAAATGCTAGATGAGGTATTCTTGTAAATACAAGAGGATCTTTCCGAATTTTAAATGTAAGTAGAGGAACTTCCTGAATCTTTAAAATGTTAGAGGAGAATTTTCCTACAATTTTGAAATGTTAAGAAGAAGATATGCAAGAGTAGTATCTTCTTACATTTTAAGATAATTAAAATGCTAGAAGAGGTTCACTTCTGAGATGATTGAAATGCTAGAAGAGGTTCACTTATGAGATGATTGAAATGCAAGAAGAGAATCATCCTATGTTACTGAAATACAAGAAATACTTTTAGTGAAATATAAGAGGAAGATACGACAAGAGGAGGATTGTCCTGCAATTTTGAGATAATTGAAAGAGGAGATCTTCTTGCAATTCTAAAATGATTGAAATGCAAGAAGATACTTTCAGAAATGTCCTGAGATGATTGAAATGCAAGAAAAAGATCTCCTATTTAAATGCTAATGAAACTAAGTGTATTTAAATTGTTTTCTCTTTATCTTAAGAAATAATTATAAATTATTATAATGATTTGTTTTTGTTTTATATAGATTAACAGTAATATAATTTATGTTTTATTATTTTATTTACATTATTTTTAAGGAAATGAAAATAAGTTATATAAGTTTTGTTTATATCTAATGATATTGATTTAGGCTAATTGAAAAGAAGAGTATTCTTTTTCGGTGAGCTGTAACAAGAAGTTACACATCTGTTTTTTTTTTTTTTTTTTTTTTTTTTTTTTTTTTTTTTTTTTTTTTTTTTTTTTTTTTTTTTTTTTTTTTTTTTTTTTTTTTTCTTCTTTATTTGCCTTATCAAATTGTTCATTTACTCAAGTGTTATGCACATCTAATATTATAACAAAATCTCTTTTTTCAACTAACCATTATCTCATTCTTCTAGTGTAACTTTCATATAAAGTCTAAACCTTAAACCAAATTCACTTAGTTTATATTACATGCCTAGTGATTGATTTGACAAGTTCTATATACTTTAATTCCAATTCGTCTTTTAAACGAAAAACTTCTGATTGACCAGCGAGAAGTAGAGGGAATGAAATAGAAAAAATTAAAACAAATTAGAATGAAACGAGTGAAAAGAAAAAAAAAATCTTTTTATAGTCAAGAATTTTATTTATTTATCTCTATTTTTTATAATTTTATTATTCTTCATTATTATAATAAAATGAGAAAAAAATAAGAAAAATCACCTGCATAATCAATAATAGCAGTTGTAAATTAATTTTATTTATAAAAAAACTCTTACTGAAATTTAGGAATATAATCACCATTTTGGCAACCTTTCCAGGAGATGCACAGGTATCTAATTCCAACCCGTAAAACTAATATTTATTTTATATCGTAAATTTAGTATATTAAATATCAAAAAGGGTAAGACACTTAATGAAAATGACACTTATGAAAAATTAAAAAAAAAAAAAATATGATCTCATCTGTGTTTATCAGAGTTGGGAAGGTAGACAACAAATTAAGGCTATAGAATAAGAAAACTAACCACTGTACAATTACTCACCATTCTAATTTTATCATTCATCATTATTATAATAAAATGAGAAAAAAATAAGAAAAATCACCCGCATAATCAATAATAGCAGTTCCAAATTAATTTTATTTATATAAAAAAAAATTCTTGACATCAACAGAAATTTAGGAATATAATCCCCATTTTGGCAACCTTTCCTTTAGACGCACAGGTATCTAACTCCAACCCGTAAAACTAATATTTATTTTATACTGTAAATTTAGTAAATTGAATATCAAAAAGGGTAAGACACTTAATGAAAATGACACTTCTGAAAAATTTCAAATAAAATAATAAATATGATCTCATTTGTGTTTATCAGAGTTGGGGAGGTGGACAACAAATTAAGGCCGTAGAATAAGAAAACTAACCACTGTACAATACTCGGTGTCCTGTTCTTGCATTCTGGTGGACTTTGACACATTCACAAATGTGTAATTTTTAACATTTGCTTTTTGGTATCAGCCTTTCCGAATCTCGTATGCAGATGGCGAAACCACAACCAAAACAAACATCAGGCCAACTTCTGGTTTGATGCACTGGAAAGACAACAAACAATTTGAAGATCCAAAATGGCTACAAAGGATCCAACATTTCAGACTGAGAATTCCAAGATAAGACCTTTCCAATGCCCACTCACTGCTATCAAACTGTAGTTTCCAAGAAAATTGTCATTTGTTTTATTTGGGCTGCAAAATTGATTTTCACACCATGTAAGTCATGCTAACTTGCATAAGATTTGAGTGTGGTACACTTAAAGTCGTGATTCCCCTTCTGCAGTTCTTTCTCAAAAAAGCATAAAAATAGTTTATAACTAACTTTTTGATAAACCAAGAGTCCTTCCTTGCTCTTATATCCCCATGACCCAGAAGATAAACAACACCAGATTCTTTAGCCTTGTGAATAAAAGATAACTCGCTTTCAAGGCTCTGCTCGGCATCAAACACACTGGGGTCAGGGAACACTGAGCTTATCACCTCTGATGTGCTTCCTTCTAAAACTGGGTTGCTTGTATCCTTAAAATCAGCTAGAAGAGGAACACCAAGTGAGTAAACACTCCCGTTGGGACCTATCAGAACCCTAGAACCAGGGTACTCATCCTCTGAATCAGAATCATCATCCCCATCACTCTCCAATGATCTCTCCTGAGCCTCTCGACGAATAAACTTCTCTAGGCTCTCAATCAGCAGCTGCTCAAAAGTCTGATGATTTTCTTTCCGAACATCTTTGTAACCATACCTGTTGACAAACACTCAAACAAATAGACATTTGTTATTAAGAGGAAAAAATACATTATTTCACTAAAGTATCCCTTAATGAGATGCTCAGTGATTTTTTTTAAAAGTAATATCTAGGGCCTAATTTTCACAATCCATTCAACTTTCCCCTAGACCAACCACTTTTGAATAGATGTAACCATCTCCATTCTCCGCCACCAAACTAAATACTGCCCAAAATACAAATGTAAATAACAAGGCTAGTTACCTGGCAATACAACGAAATATATGGTAGCTTTTGGGGCAGACTCGCCGAAAAAGGAACCTTTCACTTTGCGGTACCATAGGAACCGGAACATACTTGATACTCACAAATATGATCATAGAGTGTATTGCAGGAAGTGTGGTCAGAAAATGGCCAAAAATTGCCGGTATTCCTTTGACCAACTCATTATAAAGCAAACCAATCCCAGGAGCTCGTATTGTCCCAAGATTACAACCTAATTCTCTCATCAAATCTGTAGACAGCTTTCGCTTGACTTCAGTTTCATACTTGAGATTGCTTCCATAATTCCATACATACATTATAAGAAACATTATTATGGAAAAGACTAATATAATCCAGCTTCCATCTGTCACACTCCACAGGACAGATGAAAAAAAAGTTAATTCCAATCCCAAGAAGACTACCACGAAACTAAGCACTATGATGATGTGTATCTGCCATATAAGTAGCATAACAAGGGTTACTAAAATAGTGGTCATCATCATCACCCCGAGCTCAGCAATGCCTGAAAGGGGACAGACAAGGAACAAGCTGAATACAAAAACATTATAATATAAAAAAGTTAACTACCTAAAAGCTAAATTCTTCACCAGCCTGAAAAATCAAATTATTATCAATTAGGATCAATTTATTTTTATAAACTCGAATAATTTTTCTCAAGTTCAACAAAAATATATGACCACAGCCACCATTTAAAGAGAAATGCAATGATGAGGTTTAGGGTCACGGATTCTTCTAAGCAAATTGGGTCCCACTTATACAAGGCTCCAGTTGTGTATTATTATTTCTCAACAATAGTTGACGACATTCAAAAGAAATATTAAGGATTATAAATAAAAGAAAGAAATACTAAGTGAGCAGTTTAATGCCTTTCCAAATAATAACAGCAATATAAGCTACTGATGCAAACAATTCTTTTGTGATAGTTGAAAACAACAAAAATGTGATATTGACATTATCACCAAGTTACAATTGGACTGTTACTTGAAAATGCCTGATATGTTTTACCAAAAATAGAAAACAAATAGAAAGAAGTTCATTACCATAGGCATTTCCAATCTCATCAATGCTTGATATAGTGCAGACAAGAACCAGGGAAAGCCCCAAGAGGAACCAGTTTATGACAGGGATATAGATCTGGCCCATAAATTTCCGAGAAGTATGAATGATTTTAAGACGAGGGAAACAACCAAGTGCAGCTGATTGCTTTATACATGAAAATGTTGCTGTTGTCATAGCCCGACTAGCAATAAGTGCAGCAATGTTGGCAATAAGGAAAATTGGCCAGAACGCACCACCTGCAGACACAAAAATTATTTCTTGAAGATCGTGTAAAATGCAAGGCCAACACAATGTAAAGTGTGATATCATCAACACTTACTCGGAACAGAAGAAAAAAAGGCTTGACCAGCATCAGCATGGTTTTCCATAAGGTATGCAGCTTGACCCAAATAACCCAGTAGTAGGCACGGCAAAACAAGGAAGACAAATGAAAGCTGTGAATTAGAACCATCAGCTTCACTAGCATATCAGTTCACCAAGAACACAGTAAATAAAGAAGCATGACTACCAAATAAATGACAGAAAAGATTTATTACCTGAACTGATCGGACAGAAAAGTAGCAAAGATCCGCAAACATGGCCTCCGAACCTGCAACATGATAACAGTCATAAAACGTTTATAGTTGAATAGGTTGTGCATATGCCGGCAATAGTTACATCTATATTGCAATTTTTACCACATTAAAATATCAAGTTACCATGGGCTGGAAGGGATTACAGTGATAGAACAAGTTTATCAATAACCTCAAAATTCGGACTGATCTTCAAAATAGCAGCAAACACTAAATGAAAACCCATGCACTGATCATCAAAATTGCTGGCAATATATTGTCTTTAGAACAAATAAAAACGGACCAGTAGAACCAAATTTACATACATGACAAGACAAATGTACAGTACTATTGCATTTGTAATATCAAGATCTTGACCGTATGTGTTTACCAGTAGCACTAAGTAGGCAACCCCCAAGAGAATACCATGCTTTGGTTGAGTTCCTCTTGAAGAAGTAGTAGATATGAATAGGATTAAATGCCCTTAAGACACTATTGTCATACTTCACAAGATTGTATATCCCAATGCCCGCAAGAGAACAAAACCATAAGAACAAAGCAGGTCCTACTGCAAGTCCCACTTTACTCGTTCCATACTTTTGTACACTGAACAAAATGATGAGGCAGGCAACTGAAATCATCACCACTTCATCTGCATAGACAAAAATGCAAAAAAGATTCAAGCAACCATACAAATGACTACGGCAAAAGGACATAAATTAGCTTAACATTATGCCCACCTCCCAACACATCTCACACAAAATCATATACTTGAAAAAAATGCTTTTTAATCTCTCACACCAAGTCGATAGACAGCACTATTGATATTATAGTTTGCATGATAAGCCAAAGAAGAAAAAATAACAGGTCTAAACTGAAATTCTTGGAGCATGTCTGTGGATTTCAATGCTCAATCAAGTAACTAATACCTATTACATATAATATCATTAATAGGTTACATAATACCTTTCTTGATGGCATCTACCCCAACTTTTAAACCACCAACAGATGACAGTACTGCAACAAAGAAAAGATAGAAAGAAAATTATTGTAAACAAAAAACAGTAGAAGAGAGTTAATGAAAACAATAGTAGGTCATGAATACTAGCAACATCATTACATCAATACATATATGGTATTGACATCATCCGGAACACATGGTGGCCGAAGCAAGTCTGAAGAAATTACAGGTATATATGAAGTAACGGCACTAAATTACCTGACATTGCCGGTGTAACAACACCATTAGCAATCACCATAGAAGTACCAGCAAGAACTAATATTAGTAGAGTCTTCTTCAGAGTCAGAGAATTCTCAAGTCTTTCCTTGATTTTTAATGACCTTTCAAGCTCAGGGGACGGCACCTTCAGCCTAAAGCTTGATATACGGGCATCTGATGGTAACTGATTGGGGAGAAGACTAACCTTAGCATGACGACAGATCAAGGAGTACAGGGCAAAAGTACCACCTGCAAAGGTTTCAGACCAAGTATGATTTTGAGGACGACGTTTTATTTTAGAACATTTACTTTTAATATACCTTCACCATCATCATTGGCCCACAGAACCACCAGGACATACTTCAACAAAGGAATCAAGATTAAGGTGTACAAGACAAGTGATAAGGCTCCAAGAATGTCTTCATTTCCATTAATAGGTGCCTTTCTAAACATAACACTGAAGGTATACAAGGGACTTGTTCCAACGTCACCAAAGACAACACCAAGTGTCTGAAAAGCCAATACAATTTTCTTACCCACACTGATGTCCTGCGATGAACAATGAAGACAACAAGCACAAATTACTAATATATAAATATCATGATGAATAGTAAGACATTTTAAGGGATGGAACCACATTCCCGTGTACAAGTAGAATACATCAGTCAATCACAGACTACAATCCCGAGAATCCAGAAACTCAACAAAAGGAACAACATCGAAAGCTTAAGACCAAAATTCACAGAATCCATAAACTTGACAAGAAAAACAACAAGCTATAAATATAAGCATTTCCTATACACTAAATGCTATAAATAGTAAGCATTCAGGTTGCAATGCACACAAGAATTCGGTTGTATCGGGACTCCAGTAGCTACTTTGTTTAATTTTCACCATCCACGTTAAACTCTCAGTCCTTGTCCATGAATGCAGACCGCAGGTCGAATCGTGTATTCCACATCTAATTTCCTTCCACTTATTTTCCATTTGCGGAGCAGGTCATTACACTAAATTAACAATCACAATTCACAAGGTCCCACAAATACACAGGGTGTCAGAGAAACTTTAAGGACAATTTATATATCTTCTTTGCTTTACAAATTTCAACCTATCGACAAAAAAAGGATCTTAAACCACACAATTAAGAAATAACCTGGCACGTCACTTCAAGCGACAGAACCTGCACTTAGAATCTGCAATTCCTTTGATTTATTATAAGATAATAATAATAAAAAGCAGAGAAAGGAAAGAGACCTCATAGTCACTTCTGTGAGCACCGGGAACTTCAAGAGCCTCCACGTCGAATGAATCGATGCGAGGACCAGTGCGGATGAGTCGCTGCTCCGCGTTGTCCTCTTCCTCGTCGGAATCGACGGCGGCGGCGTGGCGTCCAAATCTCAAATCCGCGTCGAAGTTCTCCAAATCCGAGTCGTCGTCATCGTCGTCCTGGATAACCCAGCGAGATTCGGTGGACTCCATGGACGATCCGCGGTTGATCTCCTCGGCCATGTGGTGGTTAGCGGGATGCTGAAAATGGAGGTTAGGGTTTCACATAGAGAAATGGGTGAATCTCAGGAAGAGGGTTTTGGCATGAATTGGACATAACATAACGGTATCAACGGATGGTGCTTCCATTCCATTCTTTTCCGACCCGAGGCGGTGGTGATCACGCGTGAGTGAGAGAGTGATACCAATGCAAAACGGCATCTGACTCAACTTTTCTACGGGGCCACACTGCCCTGTTTGGATTTCTCAAATCCCGTTTCATTACTTTTCATTTTTTTAAATTAGTATGTATCTTTGTTAATGGAAGTAGCCACTTAAAAGGTGAATAACTACTTTAGAGATAGTTATTATAACTACTTTCATTTTTTTTTTCTAAAATCAATTTGGAAAATTACATATTAGAAAATCACATGAATTGTTTTGATGACTATCCAAATAAATCTAAACATACCTAACTTTTATTACATTTGAATTATTATTTGTTTTGAAACTTAAATTTTATTTTTTTAAAGTATTTTTTATATAAGTGCATATAAATTATTATTATTGAATAATTCACTCAAATACGTATTATTGTGACAATAGCTTGATCACATTAGACTCGTCAGAAATGAATCGGATTAGGTTTGATTTGTTCATCACAGCAAATTGGTGAATTTATCTGTTTAACTCATCCATGTAAAAATATATATATATATATAAAAAAAAAAAAAATTAAACTATTAT
>Ga0209700_100900_pt1 | contig 59807 bp, 37 predicted proteins | sample SiratroredBW_FD_187528 | JGI IMG/M metagenome (GOLD analysis project Ga0209700, IMG submission 187528) | Root nodule microbial communities of legume samples collected from California, USA - Siratro red BW (SPAdes) (version 2) | ecosystem: Host-associated > Plants > Roots > Nodule | place: USA...
ATATATTTTAACTACCCTTTTTCAATGAACAAAATTCCCAGAAAAAAATATTTAATACGAACTGTTTAATCAGAACATCACATTTCGTGTACGGTAAAATTTTTAATTTTTATAATGGATAATTAACTTTAAATAACACCAAAAATAATTTTAATATACAGATTACTTTATCTACAAACCTTTTTTTTAATAATATTTTCTTCGAGAAAATTAAATGAAGCTATAAAGCATAATATATATATATATATATATATATATATATATATATATATATATATATATATATATATATAAACTGGTAAATAGTGCAATTATTGCATGAATATTTGCAATTTATGTAAAAGGGTATAAGTTAAAAGATAAAATTAAGTTTTCAATTAATTCATTAAAAACTAATTTTAAAAATATGAGTATAATTTATAAGAGAAAGTTCATTAAGAAGTTCATCTACTTTAAAAATAATCTAATGTAACACACATGAAATAAATTCCTAATAAACCCTGAAACTACAATTAAAGAAAGGGTCACCAGGTATTTGTAATTAAGAAATAATGTTTACAGAGGATTGAAACTTGAGGTCATTGTTGAACTAGTGTATGTTGGAATCCCACGTTAAACAAAGAAGCATTAGAAGTCAATATATATAAAGAAAAAAAAAATCTGCAAACCTTTAAAATATAAAAATATGATAATATTTAGATCTGCTTGCAAGTGGAGTATACTAAGGCAGAAGAGATTCCAACTTGAGAGAAAGATTATTCAACTGAAGTGAGTTGAAATCTAATATTAGATAGAAATAGATAAAAATATCAACAGGAATGAAAAAAAAAAAAAAATAAAAACAAGAAAAAAAAAAAAAAAAAACCCACAAACTAATAAAATATAATGATAATTAAAAATATAAAAATATATAATATAATTTAATAATATATGAAGGTGGTCTAGATCTTCAATGATCCTCTTTTTCACTCTATTATTATTATTATTATTATTATACTCAGATCAAATCACACCTTAACAAAAAGTGAGGTGGCGTTTTACTTTGTTGCATGCATGTTATCAGGTAGAATCTAGTGTTGTAATATGCTTTGCATGTTAAGTCAAATCGCATGCTGTTTTTGGTCTAAAGAATATTTAGTTTCTGATGGTTGATCAATGCTTTTCCTTTGAAAAAGAAAAAATATAACACAAAGAGGAAGATTCCTTTTGACATTGTTCCAAATATAATTATACATCGCTGACCAACGTTGTTGAGACCAATAAAACTGTGTCTGAAAAGAGAGTAAACAAAACTTAAAACTATAATTTAGATTTAAGTAATTAATTTTGCCACTATTATTTTGAAAAAACAATGTAAAGGGATCCATGTTGGACAAAAGGAACATTTTTGAAGTAATCAGGGTCTATTCTGTTTATGTGATGGCAAAATCCTTCTGAACTTATAATTAATGTGGATTTCTAATATGAGAATATAATATCTTAATAGAAATTTTATAGTTTATGACATGTTTAGGATCTTAAATAGCCAAAATAATTAGTGAAGCATTGACAAGATAGTTCAATAGATATTGAGCTATAGAAGAATCACATCTTTGAGTTGTTCTCTATTAGTCCACAACTTAGAGAGACTTATCAAGTTTATTAGAATGCAGAGAAGTTTGGAATAGAATATAAGAATTTTTTCCTTTACATTGTGCAGAATTAGTGTCTAAACATTATTGTTATACTTATACAAAATGATGTGCAGATTCTTTATTAGTTATGTGTGACATTCAATAACATCTCTTTCTACATCAGTACAAGAACAAATGCAGAATATCTGTCAAAACTGATACAGAATAGTACTGTTGTAGTAGCAAAAGTAACAGTCCATTAATGATAGTAATATTCTAGTAGCAAAAGTAATAGTTCATCAACGAGAATAAAGTACTAAGAAAATGTAAAAGCCTTAGTACTTACAAATTTTTCTTAATTTTATGATTTTCATATAACTTTTATCAGATCTATTATAGTCAGTCATTCAATGTGAATAAGCAAACGTTAATAAAAAGAAAAGAAAAGCAACGGTTGTTCGCAACAAGATTCATATAGTGAAGCATCATTTTGAAAATTCGTTTAAAAATTGATACAAGAACACAACAGGGTTCGTTTTCTATGTGGAAGCTATGAGTAGAAAGTCACTAAAAAGTACAAAAACAAAGAAAGACGCATCTTATTGTGGAATTTGTAAGCTTTCGGCTACGGATTGGCTGGTCCATATTACCATGTGCATGTATTGAATGGTGCCAAACCAAGTTGATATTAATTGATATATGATGTTGATCTAACCATGATCATTCTTACCAACTAGCTATTCGATCATTCTCAAAGTTATGAATATCCATGCATGAATATGTCCTCTTTTACGTATCCACCGCTGGTAATTTGCTGTAATATTCTAACAGCTACTCTGGTATATCACATCAAATCATCTAATTTTATCTTCTAAATATATATATATATATATATATATATATATATATATAATATATTATTTGATAAATGCTAAAAAAACACACATTCTGATTAAATTCTTGAAGCTATTCCATTTAGATATAATCATTGAGCAGTTGTTCAATTGGCGAACAACTTGATGGGTCATTTAGCATCCACTTTTTGGTGGACAGGCAACAGGTCTATATTAAGTTTGAGGTAGCAGTTTCCTGCTAAAAGAATTAACTCACACTCTTCTTTAATCCAAAAAAGTAATTCGGAACGTACCCTTTTACATTTTGGAATTTTGGGAATGAAAAAAAGTGAGTTGATTTTTTAAAAGTGAATGAAAAAAGTACCTTTCAAAAGCAGTTCAGACTTAGTATGGTAAGAAAGATTTGGCACACCATAGTGTTGATAAGGGTATCTGATATGTTGAAATTCCCACTACCAACATTGATAGCAGATATTTTCTGCCATCATGTCGCCATGCTTATCATCTGCTGCTTCTGTTATGCATGTACCATTACTGATAGATGAAGTGATTGTTAACCATTTTCAAATGTTAAAAGTCCCACGTGCCATCTCATCAAATCTGATTAATTAGTTTATGATGGTTTCCAAACAAAAAATTTTATCGTATCTTGAAAAAATTTTGTTGACTCGTACAGTATAAAGGACAAATATTTCTTTAAAAATATGACATTTCTTAGACATTTCGAAGTGGTCATTATTCTCTTGTTTCACATAGAAGCCAATCAAACAAGATAAAACATATGGATTTGATCCTGCTTCTCCAATTATTATCATTTCCTCCAATCATTGACCTCCCTTGCACACATATATCATCACTCTCTTCACATTTGGACAATCAATTAAGCCAGTCCCACATTGCTTGAAGAACATGTTATGTTCATTCCACTGCCCTCACATGACATACCATGCCTTTATCTGATGCAAACAACCAATTACATACTCCAATCAAATCTGATTTGATTTTTCAAAGCTATGCCATTCATTCATACATGTCTAGTCATGCAATGAAAGGACATTTTTGGAATTATTCAAGAGAGTGCTAACTGTATTATAGGTAAACCAGCACCGTCCATTACATGCTAGTGCCACTAGTAAAGTTCATCTTTATTCACCAAGCATAAGATTGATATTAGGTGTTCAGAACCAAACTAAATCATTGTAAAAACCGTTAGATACAAAATGAACAGCTGAAAAATTACTTCAAGATACAACACATACTTCCCAGTCAATATTGTAAATAATTCACCAATAATAGTAACAAAACAGGATGGTTTTAGAAAATATACAATGGAACTTTAGTACATGATAATAGTTATCAAGTTCAAGAAAGAACAGTTAGAATGAGGGAACTATGCTGCTTCTATATCCTCAGTTTCCCTCTTATTGAACGACTTGGTATGAAGATCTCGTGTGATTTGGTTGGTCGTATCTAAGAAGTACAAAGTAAATGATGTCAAGCAGCAACAAACAAACATGGGAATTGGCCCATAAATCCAAAGGACAAGGGGAAATGACAAGTAGAAGGCCCGCAAGCCAAGAGACCAAGCATAACTCCCTCGCTTTAAGGTTTTTGCCACATAGCGAAATACTTTTTGCCTTTCAGTGCATGTGTGGTGATCAAGAAGCTCACATGTGCATAGTATCTAATAGACTGCATATTACATAGAAATGCTACGAGGAAGCATAGTGAGATGGAGAGGCGTTTGATTGAAGAATTAAGAAAAGTTTTGTTGCCATAAACTAATTTGGTATCTGAGTCATTGTTTGCAAAAATGCCAATAAGTGAGCTAAGAGTGATTGCTGTTGTAGCAAGAAGAGTCGATGCCATGATATTGTTGCGGATTGTTTGAACTCCCAAAACCCCATTTTTCAAAGGGATCCTGAAAACAATGCAAGGGAGTTTGTAATAGAAACACTTGTCTTAGTAAATAAAATCAAACCACGCGTGTCAAATGTAAAACATTAGCATCTAAAGTGAATTACAAAATGACTGCAACCTGAAATTCACCAATATCTCTTTTCACTGTTTTTCTAGCAACTCATTGATATATTATTAACCCCACATTTATATTGCTCGTGTCTGATTCAGGTTCTATTCCAATACTTACGAACGAGATTTGGGTTATTGATATTCTAGTAGGCCATACTTGAAATTGCGGATCAATTGATTATTCCAATTCACAGAAAACTCGTCTTAATGCTTTGCATTATTAAACATATGAAAGTTCATTCAACCTGCCTGTACTGGCTCTGCACCTTACTTTTTCCCTACCACCTCACTAAACATGTATAGAGCAACACCTAGCTATTCTTTTTATTGCTCAAAATCAGCCCTCTATAAAATATTCAGCACACATATTCACCAATGGGCCACAAGCTAATCACATAAGAAAACATAACAATTATTTCTATGTTACTCAACTTTTCCATTTCTACTTAATATTAACCACACTTGAACTCCAACATGTACAAGTGTATGATTCAATGTCTACTTTAGGCAGTAACTTCAAAATATACTACAATATCTATCAAAAATTTATTTTAAACAGTTTAGGTAAAATACATGTCAAAAACTTTGGAGTAAGTATAACACAATGTGCAGGGACTTAAGCAGTTGATCAATGGGCTTATCAAAGTGAGATTGAGGCTATAAGATGGTTGGATACCCAAAATATCTACTTTAGAACATCAACTAACAAAGCAGTCTATAGTTTTTCTTAAATAGTTTATTAAACCTCTAACTGGCTAACATAACAAGTGCATTGAATTCAAAATTTCTACTGTAGAGAACATCAACTAAGAAGCAATCTATAGTTGTTCTTAAAGTACTAATTAAACATTTGTCAAATTCGCAAAACGTGGAAACAAAACCCATCAATCAATTTAGCCAGCATATAATTTCGTTGGATACATATTTTAAGAAGCTGAAAGAAACCTTACCTAAAATAGCATGAATTAGGAACAGATATAGAAAACCTCGTGACAGTCCTTTGTCGACATTTGAAACTCACAGAAACGTGAATATTTTAACTCTCGAACTCCTCTGAACTGTACAAACTACTGACTTACCAAACTATTTAAGGTAAGCATGAACTAATGAACTTCCCCAGAAATTATTCATATATATCATTCATCAATTTCCAATCAAATAGCAAAAAGTTAGATATCAGACAAATATTCAAAACTGTTAATCGACAAGATGCCAAGACAAATACTGTACAAGGTAAAATAGATAAATGTAGAGAGAGAATACTGACAGCCATGATGGAAAGAACCCATTGGTAACGAGAGTTGGCATTCAAGCCAATGACAGTGCGAGAAGGGTAACGGATTATAGTGTACAGAAGCCAAACGTGATACATTCCCAACACCAACAAACCCAGCGGCACCATTACCTAGTCTAGTTCCTGTACTTGCAGCTGCCTCTTCAAACTGCAAACTTTACCTTTCACCCTTCACTACTTCATAACATAACCAACACCCCCCTCCAAAATTATAGTCTAGAATTCAAATTAGTTATCCTTTACTTTCACTCATACCTACAATTGTCTTTCACAACCCACCTTTCCACTCACAAAACCTTGTCTTTTTTCCTCCAAAACAAGTAAAAGATAATGAGGCTCCCCTTGCCTTATAAAAAAGCAATATACTTGCATACGGGTATTTTTGTTCATAGAAATAGAAATTGAGCTATAAGGGGATTTACAACAACTCTCAGACGTGATCAACCAATTGAGTTCTACCCTTTGGTGTAGATCATGCTTTGTGATTGATAATGATAAGTGATATTGATTCATTGTATTAATAATTTTCAGAGCCCCAAAGAATGGTTGTTTCCCTTTCCACATGTCTAGACTTTCCCAATTATGATCTGATTGTGTCTAAATTTGACTCAAGAAACAGAAAAAGAAATGAAATCGAGGCAGAGATAAAGTTACAATTCCATGTGGTCGTTCTCTTCATACTTTTAAGGTCCAGTTTGTTGCTTTTGTTATCACTATGTGGAAACTATTGAGAACTGTTTCTCTTTTGTGCTTTTTAGGCAGAAGACATTCTTCCAAATTTAAGTTCTCAAAATATCACTTTTCCAAATAAGGCGTACATTGAAAAAATGATGTTGGTATCATTTAACTCTAGCGGGTATATCCGTGTAATAGAAAACATTTACTGTTTCATAATTCTTGTAAAGTGAAGCTACTTACTCAATCTTGCTTCATAATATATAAAATGGTGATGAAACTGCATTGCGGCTTATCTAGAGTTTACAAAACAAATTGTTACAATTTAAGTCATCTTAGATGGGCTGGCAACAAAGTTTAATCTTTTTCAAAGGAAAACCATTTCTACAAAGCAGGGAATAAACTTCTTTTTGTTTCTCTTTTCAAGAAACATCTTCACATCTATTCTTCCCTTGTTCTTTTTGTTCCTCTTGTTTGGTCTTATTTCCATTTATTTGGTTTTTAATCTTCTCTTCCATCCAATTTTAAGGATCATTTTCTGCGGCATAAACATTTGGCGAGAGGTAAACTTAAGAATTTATGAAAGCTTTGCTGGCTAAACGTTGACAGAACAACTAGCCTTTTTTTTTTTTTTTTTTTTTTTTTTTTTATGCAGCTATCCAAACACATATATCACTCTATGTAATACAGGTAAAAGAATACTTCAATATACTACAAATACTTTTCAATGAATACTGTACAATAATTAACCGATAATAGCATCATATTACATGAATATAGAAAACCTACAATTGAACTTTACTACGAGCTAAAAGATTATCAAGTTCAAGTACAGTTAGAATGACGAAACTAGGCTGCATCCGTGCCCCCAGTTTCCCTCTTATTGAATGACTTCGTGTGAAGATCTCGTGTGATTTGAGTGGTTGTGTCCAAGAAGTACAAAATAAATGATGTCAAGCAGGAACAAGCAAACATAGGTATTGGCCCATAAATCCAAAGGACAAGAGGAAATGAAAAGTAGAAGGCACGCAATCCTAGAGACCAAGAATAACTCCCTCGGTTTAAGGATCTTGCAACATATTCAATAAAATCCCTTTGGCCTTTCAGTGCATGTGTGGTGATCAAGAAGCTCACTTGTGCATAGTATCTGATAGATTGCACATTACATAGAAACGCAACAAGGAAGCACAGTGACATGGAGAGGCGTTTGATTGAAGAATTAAGGGAAGTTTTGTTGCCATAAACTAACTTGGTATCTGATTCATAGTTTGCAAAAACGCCAATGAGAGAACTCAGTGTGATTGCTGTTGTAGCGAGAAGGGTAGATGCCATCATATTGTTGCGGATTGTTTGAACTCCCAAAACCCCATTTTTCAAAGGATCCTGAAAACAATGCAAAGGGAGTTATCTTTAACAAATGAGGCAAATAGCAGCATAATGTATTTGCCGATTAAAGTAACCAGGTTGAGTTATCTATAACAAGCCGTACTTTGCAGAAGAACCTCCAAAGAGAATTATCCCAACCAACTTTCGCAACAGAACATAGAATTCTATTAACAGATAGATACAGAAAGACAAATATTCAAAATTGTTTTTTCTACAAGATAAACTGTATTTATGAATAAGAACAACACATGCACAATTGCACATATCAGAGTGAGAGACTCTAAAGGTTAGCTCAAGAGATAGATACCCCGAGATTCTATTAACAGGTAGTTTCCTAAGGACAAATATTTAAAACTGTTTATTGTACAAGATATAAACAGTCTATATGAGTAAGAAAAACACGTGCAGTTGCACATCTCAGTAAGAAACATCTTAGAATTTAGGCTTGGACCTAACTCGATTCCAAAAGTTAGCTAAAGTTCTATTAACAGGTAGTTTCTTAAAGACAAATGTTCAAGATAATAAACAATCTTTGTGAAACAACATCTTCATATTTGTGTATGGGTCTAATTCAACACCAAAAGCTAGTAAGAAAAATTCTATTAACAGATAGTTACCAAGAGACAAATATTCAAACCGGTCATTGTACCAGATAAATGGTCTTTATGAAAAAGAATAACACATGCCCAGTTGCACATCAAAGTGAGAGACAACATAAGTTACCCCTAAGTTATATCCACTATTTTTGTCATATTACTAATCAAAATGAGATTTTTAACACACTCTCGTATCAATAATTGAATGTCCACATATAGTCATATACCAGGTAACTTGATAAGTTTAATAACAACTATTAAGATAGGTTTTCTGATGCCATATTAGAATCTAAGTTTAGGTCTAAACTTAATCCTAAAACTAGCTGAAGAATTCAAGGTTATCCACCACTTTTATAAACTATTTAGTCATATCACTAGTCTATGGAAAATCTCAATATGTGTCATGTGATAAATACAGAAAATGAGAGAAACAGAGTACTGACTGCCATGATGGAAAGAACCCATTGGTAACGAGACTGAGCATTCAAGCCAATGACAGTGTGAGATGGGTGCCGGATTATAGTGCAGAGAAGCCAAACGTGATAGATTCCCAACACCAACACACCCAGAGGCACCAACACGTAATCTAGATCGTGTACTTCCATGCTGCCTCTTCAAACTGCAAACTGTACTTTTCACAAACACCAATGCTACCTCATAACATAACCAACACCGACACCAAAATTGTAATCTTAGTGAATTCAAATTGGTTCTCCTTTCCTGTCACTCATAGCTACCCTTGTCCTTTACAACCCACCTTGACACAAAACCTTGTCTTCTTTTCCTCTATAACAAGTAAACATAAAGAGGCTCCCCATTGCTTAATTAATACCAACACTATTTGTATAATTAATTCTTTCTCAAATCCCGCAACAAGGTGTCATATTCTCTCCACCTATCCCCTTGTCTCCCAATTATGATTTGATTTGACTAAATTCAGCTGAAGAAACTAAAAAAGAACAGAAATTGAGATAGAGATAGTATGCTACTCCGTGAGGTCCTTTTCTTCATGCTTGTCAGGTCCAAATCCAATTGGAGAAATGCTTACACATGCCACTAGCTCAAATCACGTGCAATTTTGTTTCACACAATCCTCTTTTGTTGCTTTTGTTATCACTCTGGAAACTGTTCAAAACTGTTTCCATGTGCTTTTTAGGCAAAAGACTGTCTGTAAAAATTAAGTTGTTGTCATCTCTCCTTTAACTAAGTTATTACAATCAAGATTCCTACGTAATAAGTAAATAACTTATTCAACAGCATAGTGATTGATGTGGTGGTTTAGGTCACTTCCTTAGTTTAATTGCTCTCCTTGTAGTATTTTAACTTGTCTAAAAAGCTTCAAGTGTGTGGATTACACGTAGCCTTAGCCACTAATCCCTCAATGATCCATGAATCATCAAAAACATAATATTACTATATACAATTAAGTAATTGATAGCTGCCATGTGTAGGTCATTTTAGATGGGTTCCAATAAAGTTCAATCAAAGGAAAATCAAGTGCTTTTCTCTATAACCACCCCCACATCTTGCATATATGCCAATCAAAGCATTTTCCATCAAACAAGTTACCCTTATACCCACTACTCTCAGCATAAACATGCACCCACTTCCCAGCTCAACATCAACATCCGTTTGAAAGACTCCAAAGCTTCGTTAAAGTTCCCATTCCGAATGTACCCTCCAATTAACCCTTTCCAAGAATAAACATTTCATCAAACACCTTCTAGAACGATACCAGAAATCAACTTCTTCACAACTCTCTGTAGTACAAACTAATCCTCTCTTCCACCTCATGAAGTAGATGAAGAGTCAAGAGACAACCAATTCTTTTGTTAATTCTAAAAAATCAAAGCTCTGTTTGCGTCATCAAAATTTGTATTACTCCTTTTTCTTTTCTTGCATTAGTTGAAATTTTTCTTACTAGTGACGTGTTGAAATTAAATTCATTGTCTTTGAGATATGTTTGCATGAAAACTTAATTTAGCTTATTTGATGTTGACCCATATTTTTGTATTGGTCTAATGGTTTTATTAGGTCAATTTATTTATTAATATAGAATAATAATAAACCAAAAATTCAACCAACTTGTATAACTACTTGACATCCTCTATTTCACTTTGTTTATTTATAATTAAAAAAAAATTGATTTTTTCTAACAATCATATTATCTTAAAACAGATTATTAATTTTTTTTTTCTTAATAGAGTAGTTAAGATTAGACTTTATAGAAGAAATAGCATATAATAAAACAATAATGTAATAATAAAATTATTTAATGGATAAGATATTTTATTGTAATATGGTATTTGTCATCAATATAATATATATATATATATATATATATATATATATATATATATATATATTCTCTATAAGAAAATGTGGGTGAGGTTCTCTCCCTCTTCCTCAAAAATGATGTCTCACTGGTAGAAAAATCTGTTCTTAACTTTCCTCAAGTGTAAGAAAATTTATAGTAAAGTCTAATCAGAAATCATTGTCCTTTACAATTTATAATTAGATTGTAGCATAAAAAATTATTAACTATCTATCTACATTGTTAACTCAGTTCTCTTGATGTGATTAGTTTGTTTAAAGAAATAGAGAAACACTGAATTTCAACAGCCAGAAGAATGCTGCTGATGTTTACACCACCTTTTAGTTTAATTCCTGTCCATGTAGTATTTTAATTTATCCAAAATGTTCTTAGTGTGTGGATCACACGTAGTCCTCAGTGATGCATGAATCATCATAAATATAATATTACAAATCACAATTAAGTAATCAAAATACCATAAGTCTAGCTATCCAAAAGATGCAGTACAAGCCCCTTTATGAATCATGAGTAATCAAATTGTTGATACTTTTTCACGATTCAATGGTACATAAAAAGTGATTGGGAGAACTGTAAGTAAGTACATGAGTAAGTTCATCCCAAGGAAGTGAAATGTAACTAGCACAAAGACAACAAAAAATGACTACCTAGTACTCATTGAATCCTTCTAACAACCTTGGCACATGTTCATACATCTCAATTGGAACGTACAAATTTGTTACATCTATAAGTACTCATACATGATTGACATCCGAGTTTTGATACAAATCGTTAGCAGGTAAAGAATGATAATCAGGTTCCACAGCAGACTCTACATCATGGGTTTCCCTCTCTTTCCTGAAGGAGTTACTATGAAGATTCCGCGTGATTTTAGCTGTTGTATCCAAGAAGAACAAAACAAGTGAGGTCAAGCAGCAGCATGCAAACATGGGTATGGGGCCATAGATCCAGAGGAAGAATGCAAATGAGAGGTAAAATGCTCGAAGTCCAATAGACCAAGCATGACTCCCACGATTCAAAGTCACAGCAATATATTCCATGTACTCCCTTTTGTCTCTGAGTGTTGGTGCAGTGATCAAGAAACTCACATGGCAATAGTATCGTATGGACTGCACATTGCATAAGAATGCAATGAGGAAGCAAACGGTGACAGAAATATGTTTGATTGAACTATGACCCTGAGGTACAAAAGGCGTGTCAGTACTCCAGGTACTGCTAGCAAAAATACCAATAAGTGAACTCAGTGTGATGGCTGTTGTAGATAGAAGAGTGGATGCCATGATATTGTTGCGAATAGTTTGCACTGCCAAAACCCCATTCTTCATCGGTTCCTGAAAATATACCAATACAATCAATTCTATAACTCATTTTCATAGCTTCTAAGACTGATTTTTCATAGCAAGGCAAAAGGAATGGAAGTAAATTGGAGCCTCAAAAGGCTATCTCAACCAAATATACATTAGCGGCAAGAGTCATAGTCAGCAAGGATATTCAGTCCAAGACAAACCCTTTACCACATTCATATGGACCATACCAGAGTGCAGTAAATGCTATGTTGTAAGGAAAGGATAATGTGTTCAACTTTTAAGTTGAGTCTTCTTCTGAGATGTTTTTGTTAAATCAATTAAATGTATGCCAAAAGCATGGCCTCATTATTGTTTGTAAGAGAAGTGTATAAAAACAAATGGTAGCAGTTGTTTCATGATTTTATTATTATCAACTTTCGGCCATCTCTTTCAGTTTCACAACTTGGTGCTTTGACCGGTTCAAACTAAGAGTAGTGGAATCAAACAAGAAAGCTTTCTAACCTTGAAGATAACAAGAGAAAATTGAGAGAAAAACAAGAACAAAAAGAACCAAAAGAAGGGATATGCTTGGAGTGAAAAAATAGGGTGGAAGGAAATGAAAAGGCCAAAAAACTGTATGTTGGCTCTATTTTTCTAATACCTCATCATTTTCCATGATCCCAATATCACTCCGACCTCAATTATTTGCCGTAATTCGATTCATTGAATTACAACTTGCCACATGCTGCCATTACTAAAGTCCAAAATTGCCAAACATACAGCAGGAAGTTGAGTTCCCCTGTAAATCCGATGTAAGAAGAAACCCATCACTTCTTTGATTCATACAACAACCAAACACTATCAACAGACAATAAAAGAAAGGATAAATAGGAAAAGTCTCCGGCTTCCTTTTTTACCCCTAACTGCAAGAATCATCATAAAATAACTAGTTTGGATTCCTCAGTAAATAACAAGGAAACCGTAAATTTCAAACGACAAAAGCCTCACCACTGATACGGACATTAATTCAAACACCAGGGGTGTTTTTCTGAATTGAACACCCCAAATTTCACAAAACAAGAAAATCACACTATACAAGTCTGAGAGCGAAACAATAAGTCGCACTTAAATGATCATTTCTGAAGCACATGACTGGATTTTATTTATTTATTTTTTCTAAAGCATAATCTTCAGAAACAATCCTGTTCTAAATGTTGTCAAGCATTTGATCAGTAAATATCTGAACTTTAGTCATACGCCAAGGGATGGTTGATGAACAGTAAGTACAACAATGATTTTATCCAAAAGAAACAACTTTTCCGAAAACCATCAATGACCCAACTGTGGTGTGAATCAAAATTTTGTAACCACATATTCAAAGCATAAACTTATAGTAGTAGTTATGAATTGAAAGAGAGAGAAAAAAGTGATGAGACTCACACTCATCATGGCAAGAACCCACTGGTGACGAGACTCAGCATTAAGGCCAATAACAGTTCGAAGAGGGTTGTGTACGATGGAGTAGACAAGCCAGATATGGTACATCAGGAACACCAACAGACCCAACGGCACCAGCACAAACTCAAGCTGCTCCTTCTCCATGCCGCCAAAAAACAACACTTGCTTTCGTACGAGGAATTTGGAACTGAAATGTTTTTTATAACGAATGACTCATAAGTATATCTAAAATGTCCGGTCTTAAACCGAAAATTAAAAGGGTCAAAGAAAGTACACATAAACATAATGATCTCATTACAAAACTCATTAATGTAAAAAGTTGCAGGCCTTCATTGAATGGCCACAGATGGATCTGAATCTAATATTTCAGATCAAATGTGAGAGAAAGTATGTGTGGCCACATGAATCATGATGCTGTTGTGGTCACTCACCTGTGTCCACTGATACCTCTTCACGCTTCACACTTGATAGGTGCATCCACCCAATAGACAAAAAATGTTGAATGTTCAAACTAAAATTTAAGGGTGAAATATCTTTTCATACAACAATAGTAGAATGAAAAAGTTGAGTATTAGCTAGCCTGTTAATTTATTTTGTATTTTACATATAATAACATTCTCGAATTTTATTTCTAGTATAATACAAAAAAAAATACTTGAAGAATATAACTAACATGTTAATTATTTATGTGTACAAATAATTAGATGATTTTTTATTACTTTTAATCAAAATATTTTTTTAATACAAAGATGTTATTATAAAATCTTGAGAATCCGACATACCTTCTAGTGCCTTTGTTTCTAAGTGAATGTTATTTCAAGGATTCAATGTATGTTTACTTCTTTTGAGTAGTAAAAGAAGGTTTTTTATAAAAATTAATTAAATATAATAATAATTTTACTAAGAAAACTATTTAATAAAAAATTAGGTAATTACACAAATATAACTAACACATCATTGACCTTAATGTTGAATTAAATAGTATAATAGAGTGAAATTGGAAAGATATTGAAGTGTGGTGAGTGACATAGGGAATAAATTAATTTTGCCTCTATGCATGATCTAAAGGACACCATATGACACTGTGTAATGATTGGTATAAATTATTGAGTTCTTCATAAATAATTAACTTCTAATGGCATTCTTGAAAATAACAATTTTTCTCAACACCTCCGTCCATCATGTGTCTTCCTTTTAAAATATCGAAGTGCTAGTTATATATAATTGTTTTTTCTGATCATGTTAATTATTGTAAGTACTACTATTTAATTTGGATAACAATTTTCTAAAGTGAATAACTCACTTAATAAAATAAAATGAGTAATTGTTAATAAGAAAACTGATGGTTGATATTAAATACGTATGCATATATAATAATATTAATCCTTTTAGTTCACGTATACATAGAGAAAGAGAGAGATTGAAAATATATTTATAAACCAATTTTAAAAAAATATTATTTAAAAAAAATATGCCGAACATGCCATTCAAATATGAATGCAATAGAAATTGCATAAGCTTATGGACATTTAATTTTACCTTTAGTATCCGTCTTTTTTTTTACAATAAATCTAAATAAAAGAAGGAAAATTTTTCAATAGACTCTTCTACTTTTCACAATCAAAATTCCCTTTTAAACAGCTTAGATTCTTATAATTTGTTTTAATTTCTCTTGATTTTAACTCTAGATCCGGCTTTTTATTTATGTAATTATTATAATTGAAAATTAATATTAAATACATTTATGAGTAATAGTTAATATGATTAGATAAAAATTAAATATGTTTAATCAATTGATAATTTTGTTAACATTTAAAAGAAATTGTAATTTTTTTTAGTAAATATATAAATAACAATTAATTTATTTAATATAATTAATATATTTAATATAATTAATATATTTAATATAATAAATAAAATTCATATTCAAAGTTATAATTAATAAAAATAAATTTAATAAGAAATATTAAATTATGTTATTTAAAATGATTTTATTAATAATTGCTATTATTATTTAATTTAAAATTATGTTATTATCAAAGTTAATATCAAATATATCCATGAGTAATAATAATTAATAAATAAATTTATTAGGAAATTTTGATACATGTTTCTTAATTCAAATTTAATTATTTATTATTAATTAAATGTAGTTTTAACGGAAAATGTTTAGAGATTTTTTTTATAAATTATAAAATTAGTTTATGAAGTGGGCCTATTTAAATAATACCAGAGTTAACCAACAGTGTGAAAAATATTAACATTATAGCATATAAAAATGGGAGAAAATATAAATTTTATTGATTGAATAATTAAATCATGATACATGAAAGATATTAAATTTAGTTTACAAATTTTTTTAATAATTAGAAGTTAATGTCTAATAATTAATGAGACATCTGTTTTTAGTGTGATTCTATCAGTGACAATAGAAACAATTTTTAACACCAGTTTATTTATTAATATCTATCCTTATTCTTATTCTACTTCATTTTGGATGATTTTTGTAAATTTTTCTGCATTTCCATTGAAAAAAATAATAGTTAGATTTATTGTGGAAAAAAAATCCTTAATGTCAATATATAATCTGTCTGATAATTTATTTATAGGTTTAAATGATTTATTACAAACACAAAAGATGGAAGCAACTAGAAAGAAGAATCCAAGCTTATGAGCAGTTAAAGCCTTGAGCTGTGTCAGAACTTCAGTCAGAAGCTTTCTCTGAGGAGCTGAATTCAACCTGTAAATAAGCACTCTCTTGAAAAACTTCTCAGGTTTAGAAAACAAAAAAATAATTAAAATTATATTTTGGAGAAGTTAATATAAAATAAGTTTCATGAATTAATTTAACTAATACAGATATTAATTTCACTTTTCATTTTTACATTTCTCTTGTTATGAAAATTTTCTTCTAATTGATTTTTAATATCATTCTTGAATTCAAAGCTTATAATTCTTTTTTAAGAATTTGTAATATAGGATATAATTTAGGTCAACTTCTATATATTATATTTAATCTTTAATATTCTTCGTGTATAAACTAATTTGAAATCTAAAAATTAAAGAAAATATATACAACAAATTAAATTTATTATTATTAAAAAATAAACATATGTAAAATAGTTCTGCTACACGATAAAACTATATATATATATATATATATATATATATATATATATATATATATATATATATATATATATATAAAATATTTGTCATCAATTACTATCTCCATAACAACTTAGGTCGATACTGTTAATATAAAATAAGTTTCATAAATTAATTGTAACAAATACAGATATTAATTTCACTTTTCGTTTTTACTTTTCTCTTATTAAACGAAAACTTTCCTCTAAACATAATTGATTTTCAACTATTAATTATATAGTGTTTCTACAGTTTACCTGATAAGGGGCTTCTGCTGTGGCACAGGTGCATGGATCCCACTTATGAATGGTGCTGTCAGCTCCTCGGGCTTAGAAAAAAAGAGTACACCAGAAAGGAATAGTCAGAATTCAATTTCTTAATGCTATTCAAGGGTACAAAAATCATGTAATTTTCACACAATTCCACTAAGTATTAGTAAATAAAAACTAGAGATGAACAGATTATCCAAAACATATGCAGAAATACATGACCCAACTTATTATTTAGTTCACCGCAATAAGAGCAAGTATGTGTATGATCCATGATTATAGCACAATGATTGCAAATGTTCTATATTTATGCTACATTAAAAGGTTAACCTCGAGGTTTTCTTCTACGCCACCATTTGAGTATAAACAAGTTGCAGAAGCAGTTTCCTTCTTAGGAATAATTGGTTCTGAGTTTGAAGAGTCAAAGTTGCTATTTTTCATGTTCTCTCCAAAATCTTTGACTAACCCATCTTCAAGCTCATGGGGTTCCTCTGAAAAGACACGGTGTGCATCAAATGGCCCACGTATAATCTTCTCAATGGCTAGCTTTTCAGCATCTTTAGAACTAGATGATCCATTGGTTTCCCAATCCCCATGACATTCCCCTGTAGATTCCAAATCAGGTTTCTCACTCTGCTCTTCACCAGTACTATTGATTTCTGAGTCATTGCATTTCTCATAGCAACAACTACCAATGCTAACAGGATTTCCATCTTCATGAACTACCATTGATGCAAGGGACTTGGAATTTCTCAAGCTATCAGCACTATCTTCAGCTAGTTTTCTCATCCTATCAGCATGCGTGTGAAGGTCGAACACCAGCAGGAAAAACGAAGGTGGGTATACTACGACGCTTCACATGGGAGACATGGATATTCATTCCAGGTTTCCATAGAGTGTACATGTTGACAGAATGCTTAAATTCTTCAACAGTTAGTCTTATATCAAACTGCTGACCAACACTGACAGGAACACCTTGATCACGTTGCAGTCCCATGAAGAAGGAGCAGTGGAAAGGTCTGGATTTGTCAGGAAAGTCAGCAGGGTGTGGATGACAGTGAAGCATGCCATAGGTGTGCCTATCAATCTAGATGTTTACATAACAGTTAAATTAAGTTACATAAAACACGAATACTGATACAAATACGAATACGGACATAGATATATAGACAGATATATGTAAACACATACGTGTGTCGTGTGTCGTACAAATATCATACGTGTATCAGTGTCTCTGATACCTGTATCAGTGTCTGATACGTCGGACACATGACCTAGTTTCCGAATGGAAACAAAGAGATATGAGAAAGAAAACATGTGAAACAAAAAACAATGTCATACTTTCAATGTCAACTGGCGCAGGCGAGACTCAACCCAGCCTTTCCATTTTCTGAGATCGTCACCATTCTCTGCTGATATGTCTATCTGCAAATAATTCTTATAAGCTTCAAAAAACGGATAAGGCTCAAAAAGAGTGTCCCAATCAGCCTTGTTAGCCTCCGTAGCCTACAAATATCAGAGACATAACATTAAGCAACTCAAATATCACAATCATTGTTAAGATCTAAACACCAAACAAGTAATCTAGAGTAAGATCTCTGTCACACATTCGAATAAACACCGCGATGCTTTGCCCAAAACTTCATGCACTTCAATGTTACGAAAATTCTGCACTTCAGAAACAAAAACACTCAATGATAGGGAAAACACAAAAAAAGCTGAACATAAAAACTCTTTAAAATCTATATGCAGCACCTGAATATTTGGAACCAAACGCAAGACTTGATCGGACAGTTTGCTCATCTGCATTTTGTAATATTGACTCCTGTGATATATCCAAGTTCTGTCCCACAAACAGCAGCCAGTATTACTAAGAACCAAAGAATATGAAAAGACAATTTAAACAGCTTCAGCCTATTAATCTGGCTTAAATCACTTACTTCAGGAATGACCCACAAAGATAATTTTGCATAAAGAAGATCTATTGAAACGCCATTGAACTTGAGCCTCATCACTGGTACATGAGCATCAGGCACAGGGTGCAACTCTGTTACTTCTGGCATCTCAGATAGCATCTTTTGCAGCTCACCGAAGAAATCTTCGTAAGGCCAACTCAAATAACAGTTTAGCAGATGGGAGATATAGCCTCAAAAACCTGTACTTAAACCAAACAACAGTACAAATTATCATACATCTCTGGATGCATATCTTGGCCCCCCACAAAGAATGTCTATATCTGCTCCAGGGCCCTGTACCTACAAAATTTAAATGAAAACAGTAAAATAATGAAAAAAAAAAGATCTCAGTAAATATATTGGAGATGTAACCAACATTTGCATTCTTTTGGTCCACAAATTTGAACATTGAATGACATAGAATAAGATGTAATTACAACATAAACAACTTGTCATATATGAAAACACAAACCTGGTTTATAGATGTTCAAATATTGCATGAAATGCACAACGCAAGGATGACAAAAGTACACCTGCATGAGGGTGCATGCAAAAGGGAGAGATTCGAAAGATAAAGCAGCCTCACACCCCAAGTCGATACGAGCCAAAAGTGAAAATCTTGGCATTTGCTTCTTGCGCCAGTTGTTCATTTAGTCCCTTCGCAAGACTAATGGTTTTGACCCAAATTTTCACAATCTAACTCGTTATAATAGCACATCCTCAGTTTCCTCGATATAGGATCACACAGCACAGATTGAAGAGTTCAATTCAAAAATAAATTCAACCTGGTCTAGCCTGCCAAGTACTTCCTCCCTACCAACTGCCTCCTGCTGATTCTCATACAAGCCAGCATCTTGCAAGTGCTGAACATCCACAAATTCATATATTTCAGCTTTTTAAAATTTCTTTTCCCAACAAAACCAAATAAAACGAGAAGCATAACAAAAGCAAAAGCAACAACTATATAAATATTATGCAGATAGTAGTTGATTGTACAGAAACAGGGGTGAACAATTTAAAGCTATAATTACAGAGGCAACCAGCACAAGTCCATTCCACAAAACAATACAAAAATGGAGAATGTATGAAGAAATTAGAAGCAAAAACTAAGCAACAAAATCAGAAGAAAGTAATGAAGATTAAATTAGAAGCGGCACGGTGAAGTGTTGAGAATATGGATGTAGAAGCTGAGTAGTGGTTGATTGTTGCACCTGCCAAATCTTCTACTCCAACGAAACCGATAATAACAATTACAATTCAACACAACTCAGATATTAAGAGAGAAAGTGTGGTGAGAAATAAAAATGCGACTTTTAGTCTCGAAGATGCAGAAAGTTTCCACCCTCCACGATATTTCAAAAATGGAAGACCAAAATGGCCAAAATTATGGATTTGACCCATTATTTTTTAATTTACATTCGATTTCATGTCTTTCAAAGAATTTAATTTAATTTTTTACAGTTTGAAAAGTTCAATTATATTTCTATCATTCTAAAATTAATTTTTTTACTAATTTTACTCTACGTGAAAGCAGTTCATAAAATTAGGATGCAAAGACTATATACTATCATTACTAATAAATTTACTAATTACTACTATTGCTAAGTAGCAGTAGTGTTATTACAACTTCTGATAGTACTAATTAAGAATGTTTAACACGTGTGATGTCACGTACAGAGTATATTTTTAGTACACTACAGATATGTAATAAAATCCAAATATTTGCTTTGCAAGATTTTTTCCACTAACTTTACTAAATTATAATTTATACAATATTTTATCTGTTTTTATTGAACCAATCATTTTGCAGCAGAAAGTGTGGTTTAATAACTGGTGTTAGATGTTCCGAATTTACTTTGATGAGGTGGCGGTTATGGAGCCTAACCAATAGATCTCAAACTAATTATCTGTTAAAAAAAGGAGTCAAATTTCTAGGCGGCTATAATTACGCTATAATTAGCTGAAAAAATGAAACTAGAATATTATTCAGTACACAACCTTTTACACTATGTGACAAAATTATTTGAAAAAAGAATCCAACATCTCTTTAATTATCTTCCGTTTGAATCCATGGAGTGAGCACTATTGGGGGCAGCCAAAAAAGTCCAAAAGAACACGTAACCCTGATCCTGCACTGTGAGCTGTATCCACATTACTTTCCTCACCCAAAAAACCAACGAATCATAAACAAGTAATAATTTTTTTTTTTCATTTTAATTTTCTATTCTCTTTGCCATGTGCTGCTGCTTCCTTTCCTCACTTCCCACTCAATCAATCATAGGTACAAGAATGCTTGAGGGAAAGTGAAACATTGATCTTCTTGGGATCCAAATTGATGGAACATTCAACCCTCTTGTAGTACTTTGGCTTCACCAATCTCCCAAGAACGTATGCTCTAGATCGAATCACAAAGCTCAATCTCAATGGCACAGCCACCGTAGGCACACCCGTTGAGCTGCTCAAGCTAGCACCACTTCCATACAGAGGGATCTTGTTCCCCATCACTGCCACACTCACCAATCTCTCACTCTTCCTTGACTGATAAAACTTCTTCAACTGCATCAACCAACTCAAATCAAATTAATTTTTTGAATAAATCACACGCACAGATTAATGTACATAATAAAGTTAAAGGAATTCATTCATTCATGTGAGTCTTACGTTTCCGGTAGCAATGACAATTTCTGAATAGGACAGATCCAAAGGCGTGGATGTGACATGAACCCCGAAGAATGTTCCCGTGTTGCGATAAGTGAATTTGACGGTGGAATTCACGGTGATCATGTCGGTGGCGACGCCGGTGGAATCGGAACCCGCTTGGACTCTGAGATGGTCGAATTTTATGCTCTGCGAAATGACCAACAACCAGAAGTTCAAAAAAAAAAAAAAAAAAAAATAAAAAAAAAAAAAAAAAACGAGAACTGAGGAAAACCCATTTGAGAGGAAGAAAAAAGATTAAGAATTGCGAAGGAAGCGAACCTTGATGAGGACCTTGGGCTTCATGGGTCGGCTAGCGCCCCAGAGGATGAGCGAGAAGAGAGAGAAGAGGAGGAAGAAACCGAGAACGAAGGCGAGGAAATAGTAGCGGCGAGAGAGAGCGCGGTGGCGATCTTCGTTTTGGAGAAGACCCTCTTCCTCGATGACGTCGATGTCCTTGTTCCACGGCAGCTTGTGGTTGCGGTGGTGGTTGTTGATCTTGCGGGAGCCGGAGAAACGGCTGGAGGAGGAGTGAGAGTGAGGAGGAGAACCCATGGGGCTGAGCACCGGCGTGGAATGCAACGACGTGGTTGTTTTTTCTCCATCGTGGGAAGGGCTCTGAACGTAGTACACTGCTCGACGTGGAGACCTCGTGGTGGACGACGCATCCAAGCTTGTCACCTCGGAGTCTGTCTTCGCATGATGCATCGTAACCAATCGAATAACACAACGTTGTTGTTAATGTTTGTGTCTGTGTTTTTTTGTGATGGATCGATCCTTTGAGAGGCCCCAACAATGATATATGAGTTAATGTTTTTGTAGCAGATAGTGATTGTTGAATCAGATTATTATTTAATTATAATTGCGTGTAGTGTTTTATGGGGTGAATTGCAGAAAACGAAGAAAAACAAATGTGCTTTGACTAATGTTAACGCTAAGGAAAAGCGCGGTTTAACAAAGGGAAAAGTGAAAATGAGAACGCTGCTTTATTAATTGTTAGGTCGTGTTTGTTTGGGTATTAGGGTTTGGAGTTGGAGTGTGAGAAAGAGTAATGCCCCGACAGCTAAGTTACAGTTGTCACCGAACAATACATAATAGGAACGTACTTATGTAGGTTCCTAAGAGGATGATTGAAATCAATTCATATATCATGCACATGCAAATTGGAGCTTCCACATAACACCTTAACTTTTTATTTTTATTTTTTTTATTACAAATTGTTTTTATATAATATTCATTTTTCATAATTACACAACCAGAAGGAAAAAAGTTATATAAAAAGATAAATAAATAATCATATACTGCAATATTTTACATTATTTATTATTCCGGTGGTGTGTCGGTGGTGTGGGATAGTAGTTGATATTCCACTTTAAAATCAACACGCCCTTATATTTATTTATTTTAATGCACTTTAAATTAAACTTATTCCAACATGGATTAGTGAGAAAAATTAAGGTCAGATCTCTTAAATAAAATATTAAATTGATTTGAATTTCATGATTAATAAAAATTTAAATTATCAATGGATTTCTATTATATAAATTAATGCAATAATAAGATAAATTAATTATGATTTTTTTATCATTTAATCACATAAATCGCTTTTAAAAAAATCAATAGCATTAAAAATAATAGATTAATTCCACAGATCATATGATTCGCGTGCGCTTGTAGGGCCCGCACCGACCATGCCTGATATAACACAGATACTAAACTTTATGTTATACTCTTTTACTGAATTATTTAATATTAACTAAATTATTAGACCAGAAATTTTTATCATATGCTATACTATTTGTTATTATTTTTATTACTAAAAATGCCTAATGTAAAGATATAAATACAAGTGTTGTAATAAATTATTTAAGTGTAATATTATTATTTACTTTTAAAGATTAAATAAAATTGTTTTGGTTAATCCATGAATCTAATATCCATATATAAAACAGGAATTTTACATATTTAACCAAAGGCTATTTTATACAAAGATTAATTTACATATATTTGAGCGAAAACGAATTTGGATTGTTTAAAAATGAAATTATTTTCTATTGTTTATTTAAATTCTAAAAAATAATATTTAGATGATGAGGAACTGATAGAATATTATATGAATCTTTATTTTTTAAATAAATATATTACTAGATGTGTATAAAAAATAATTATTCTATTTCACAATGCATTGTTTGAAAATAATACTGATAGTGTAACAATTTATATTGCTTAACAAATTAAATTAAAATAACTCAAATAGTATATAATGTTTATTTCAAATAATATATTAAATGAAATTGTTATTTTACGTATAATGTTAAAGTATTTAACTATAAAACTTTGATAACAATTTAGTAACTGATAAGAATTTGAGAAAAAAAAAAATGATATATAGACAAGGTTCTACCTATAAATGAAAATAAATGATGAAGTTACATTGAGAAAGAGATTGTACAGTGATATGGGAGTTTGTTTGTGTGTGTTTTTGTTTTTAAAAGTGTTTATTTAATAAAATAAACAGTCTTTTTTATGTATTTGTATGTTCATTTTTAAAAAGTGATTATTTTAAAAAAATATATTTCAACAATACTTATTTTAAATTTAAACAATATCTTCCATTGTCCACTTGCAATTTGTAAGTTTTTCTTTTAATTAAAATGATAGTCTATCAAAATCTAGAATAAATAAGTACATTGATTTGAATTTAAATATCCATTTTACACAAGATTAAACTTTGTTGTAAACCATGTAAATTTTATGCATTAAGAATTTTATACTTTTCAATGAATGTTATTATCATTATTAAAGTTTAATGAATTTTTAATTAATTTTACGCTATAATTTTTAATGCTCCATGACACACGAAATTAAAATTGACTATTTTCTTTTAAATTTTAAATTTTGATTTTTGTTTGATTATGCCAGTTATTTCCTAAGACATTGCCAAATATATCACTGTCTCCATTCTATAGAGTATATATAATAATTTAGTTTGATTATGCCAGCTATTTTCTTAGACATTGAGTTTAGATTCTAATTAAATTAAAATGGCTTGATCTGATTTAATAGAGGTTAAATTACCGAAAAATTGTATAGTTACTTTTGAATTTGTTCTAGAATTATTAAATGTTCTATATTTTTTAAATGCATAACTAGAATTATTAGATGATTTTTGGATGAAACTCTTTATATAGAAAAGGGAAGGATGTCAAAACTCCCCTCTTAACCAAATACTAACAGATCTTATTTACATTAGCATTACCATTTACTAAGAATGCTCTATCCTTACATTTGTTTTCTTTTAACTCCTAAAAAAGAAGAACTTGAATAATTGTGTTACAAAGCTCCTTATTACAAAGTAAAATATAGAACTACCTTATTTTTTAAAAATTTATTAACATGTTTTCCTTTTATTTGCATGTATCCTAATAATTATAGGCTTTTTTTGGTTCATTTGATGTAGGTATGAGACAAAAATAACAAGCAAGCTTTATTCTACCAATTATATACAATTATACTATAAGTATGTACTATATTACCATAAAGTTCATTTGTCTTGTAACTTAGGGGAAAAGAAAACAATAATCCCCACATGTGTGTTTTTGTTATTTTAGGTTATGTTTTGAATGTTTTTATCATGAAAGAAAAATTGTTATAAAAAATTTAATTGTGCATAAAGTAATTTTAGTTTATAAAAAATTTTATTTAATTATGTTTTCTTATTTTTTTTTTCTAAAGAATTTTTTTACACATCAACGTATAGATGTGAGCATTAAACAACTAGTAGTAATTAAAAAAAAATGTCGTTTCAAGGAAATTTTGAACTTTAAGTTTTAAACTCAACAAAGTGTTATTACTATAAATAAAAAAAAATCAAAATATAAAGTTATTAGTAAAAAAGACGAGTTATTCCTACTTAATTTTATTTTTTGAAACAATACAAATTTGAAGTTACTCAATCTTATATTTGTAATAAGGTATATTTCTTTATCAATTAATGGCTCTTTTTCAACATCTCACTTTAAATTCAAGTGATATTATCCTATATTTTCCATATATTGAAGATTATTATCTACAAGAATTATCCATCTTACAAAGTATGCCTACCTAATTTAAAAAAAAAATAATTTTTTTTAAACCAAATGTGTCATGCAAATACACTTACATGACATATATTTCTTCTTTATTAAATCCATTTTATAAATTACATTAACATTAATTTTTCGTTAGATATAAAAATGGGACATAAATTTCTTTTATAATTAGACCTAAATTACAAATTATAAGTATATTTTATTTTTATATGTACAATAAGTTGTTAACGTAGGTGCTTTAAGTTTGAGCTCAAGGAACTCCTCGGCGTTCGGCCACCACCGGCGGCGGAATATTTCGAAACAATGTTGGTGCAATCAAAGCTCCTCCGTCTCCGCCGCATCCACCGGCTGCTGCCGTCCACGTTTTCCTCTGTGCGGCGGTGCCACAGCGATTCACCCTCTCCTTCGCGAGAAGACTCCCAATTGAAGGTGACCCAAGTGGTGGAACATCTTCAAAACCCGCCCAATGATTGGGACTACGATAAGCTTCGTCCCTTTCTCTTCGACGCTTCACACTATCTCCTCTATATCACTCTTCGCTTAAACTCCATTCCCAAAGCCCTCGATTTTATCAATTACCTCAGAGACAGGACGGAGCACAATCAAGCCCTCTCTCCTGTTTTTGAAGGCGCTCTCGAACTCGCTACGCAGCACCCTAATTCGCAGCAAGAGCTTCTCAAGCTTCATAGTTACCGAAAATCCAATGGTGATAACATTGCTCTCACTTCCAGATCTGGTCTCATCCTTTTGAACTGCCTAGGGAAGGCCCAAATGGTGGACGATTCGCTTCTTCTGTTCAAGGAGCTCGACTCTTCTTCCAAAAGTTCTGAAATTTGCAACCAATTGCTAAAGGGGTTGATTGAATCGGGTCGCACTGATGATGCGCTCCACGTGCTCGACGAAATGCTTGAACGGGATTCTGATTTTCCTCCCGATGATTTGACGGGTGAAGTTGTTTTTGGGGTGTTGGGGAAGCAGGAGCGCTATGGAAGGGGCTTAGCTGATGACGAAATTGTGGGGTTGGTTACCAAGCTGTGTGAGCATGGGGTTTTCCCTGATGCGTTTAAGCTCACCCAAATGATAACGAAGATGTGTCGGCACCGGAAGAATGGTGTGGCGTGGGACCTTTTGCATGTTGTGAGGAGATTGGGTGGTGCAGATGTGGTTACAGCTGCGTCCTGCAATGCTTTGTTGGCTGGGTTGGGAAGGGAGAGGGACATTCAGAGGATGAATAAACTGATGGCAGAGATGGAAGAGATGGGGATAAAGCCCAGTGTTGTGACCTTTGGGATTCTTGTCAATCATTTGTGCAAAGTTAGGAGGATTGATGAGGCACTGCAGGTGTTTGATAAGTTGACAGGCAAAGGAGAAGGTAATAATAGCGTTGGTGTTGAGCCTGATGTGGTCTTGTTTAATACTTTGATCGATGGGCTTTGTAAAGCTGGGAGGGAGGAGCATGGTTTGAGTTTGTTAGAAAAGATGAAAACAAAGAAGCAAAGTAGGCCAAATGTTATTACATATAATTGCTTGATTGACGGGTTCTTCAAAGCTGGTAACATTGGTAAGGCTCGCAAGCTATATAGTCAGATGATTGAGGAAGGAATTCAGCCAAGTGTGGTCACCCTCAGTACAATGGTTAATGGTTTGTGCAAACATGGAAAGGTCTTCAACGCAGTTGAGTTTTTCAATGAGATGAAAGGAAAGGGGTTAAAGGGGAACGCTGCTACGTATACTGGGCTGGTATCTGCCTTCTGTGGTGTGAATAATATTGATAAAGCCATGCAATATTTCGATGAGATGTTGAGTTCTGGATGCTCTCCAGATGCAATTTTTTACTATAGTTTGATATCTGGTTTAAGCACTGCTGGAAGGATGGATGATGCCAGTGCAGTTGTGTCAAGGTTGAAGCAGGCTGGGTTTGGTCTTGATGTAGTCTGTTATAATGTCCTCATCAATGGATTCTGTAAGAAGAAGAAGCTGGAAAGAGTTTATGAAATGCTGAATGATATGGAAGAAACTGGCGTTAAGCCTGATATTGTAACCTATAACACTTTGGTTTCCTACCTTGCGAAAATTGGAGATTTTGCAACTGCCAGCAACGTGATGAAAGGGATGATTAAAGAGGGTCTCCAGCCTTCTGTTGTGACTTATGGAGCAATTATACATGCATATTGTTTAAAGGAGAATGTTGACCAGGCCATGAAAATATTTGAGGAAATGTGTTCTACTTCTAAGGTTCCTCCGAACACTGTGATTTACAACATCTTAATAGATGCTCTGTGCAAGACTAGCAATGTGGAAAGGGCGGTTTCTTTGATGGATGACATGAAAATAAAGGGAGTTCGACCTGATACAGCAACTTATAATGCTATTTTCAAGGGAGTTCGGGATAAGAAAATGTTGCAAAAAGCATTTGAACTTATGGACAGAATGATTGAAGACGCATGCAGGCCTGATTATATAACCATGGAGATTCTTACTGAATGGTTTGATGCGATTGGTGAAATAGAAAAACTGAAATGTTTTGTTGAAGGGTATCCGGTCTCCTCTTCTTCTGCATTATCGCCAAGTTCAAATTGTTTCTAGTATGCTTGAGTTAATGCATGGGTTTTAGCTGTCAAAGCTTTACAGGATTGTATATTCTTTCAGCTCGATTTTTTAACACCACGAAGCTGATAGGGTTTATGACAATCTTAATTTTTTTAACCCCATATTTTGAAGCTTTGACTTGACACTCATAACTTAATTCACCGACTTACTAAAGATATGAAGGTTTGGTAACAAGAACAAACTTATCAGACTCAAGGCCAAAGGTTAAGGTCAAAGGATGTTTGTCTATAACTTTCCACCGTCAACTTTCAATAAGAACATTTTTTTTTACATTCTTGAATTTTAAAGGTAGTGTAAGGGAAGTTATCTGCCTGTATGCAAAATCTGATTGATATGGACTCCCTACAGTATGCGATTATAAAGTCAATTCAGTGCATTCATTCTTCTATGACCCATTTTCCAGGGATTTTGGTTATCCTGCATTGTCATATCTCTCCAAACATGATGTATTAAAAAAGGTCGCTCTGAATTTGTTGCAGTTTTCCAAACCCTTATTTTTGCTGTCTTGGCAGCCCTAATTCTTACTTAAATATACCGAAACATTTGTTAACCATCAATGAATTATGCAAAAACATTCTAAAACACTGGAGTTATGTAGCCAATCTGTTAACCATCAATCGAAGATGCCAAACCATTCTGAAACTGTGGAGTTAAGTAGACAATTTTGTTAACCATCAATGGAAGATGGCAAACCATTCTGAAACTGTGGAGTTATGTAAACAATTTGTTAATCATCAATGGAAGATACCAAACCATTCCGAAGGTGATACAAAACGATTCCAGAAGATTGGCTTGAATTCTATCTTTTTTTCTTTAAAAAAATGTTTAAGCCTTCCATTATTATTTAATCAAAAAGCATTTTAAGATATAAAAACATACTTCGTAAACGAATTGTTATCTTATAGCATTTTTTTCTATATTAATTTAAACTCTAACTCAACTTAATTTGATATATATTATAATATCTAAATGTATATATTTAATTATTAATTACTATCGTGTAAACCATGTATTTACCAATACGATGTCTCATTTCTTTTCAAATTTTATATGTTGCTTTATCCCTGCATAGCCTCATGGGGCAAAACCAAAGAAAAAAAAAAAAGTCACGTAAAACAGAAGGGATCATTAATAACGAAGCTGATGCAGCTCCTGAAATTCACTAACATCCCCGTTAACAGATACAACTATCACGTTTTCTACACTTCTTGCAAGTGTCAGCACAACCACGGATACACTATGTATGGTTTGCTGCATTTTGCGTAGGCTTATTAAGTAATTTTCCTCGTATTTCATCTAAATAGTCACATTAGACTCGAAGGCTCAAGAGAATAAAAGCGAGTTTCAGTGACAAGACTTGCGACACTCGACATGAATGCTACTGAAAATAACTTATAAATCCACGTTAAAAGACACAAACCAACACTAGCAAGTATATCTAAATTTACCTACTAGATACAATATTTCCAGTGAGATGAACACCAAAACTTCAAAATCTCACTTGGAGAAAATTCAGCAACTAACGGATTCTCCAAAGCAGAGACATTCAGATTCAATCGCATCACCAAATAATTAAAATTTCAAATATAAATGATACTCCATCAATTCATGAAAAATGTCAAGTTTTGCGCTGCTTCCTACGTAATCCACAAAATTACAAGACATTAAAATTATGTATTTCAATAAGCAATCGTTCTCTCAAAGCCACATACAGACGCAAGATATACAAGTATAACTAAGGTAAGGAAAATGCACGAACACAATCGATAGTGGCATTCAGACAAAAATTATCAACTAAACTCCCACACACATTAAGAACGGCTTCTGAATCGGATGACTCGAGCAAGTATCCATAAGGACATTCAAAATTGTAAAACAACAGCAGCAGCTAATGTAAGTCAAAACACCTTAACCAAAGTCGCTATAGAAAGAACATAAACTAACAACGTAAAATTGAAGCACGAATGACAAAATAGATAACGGATGATTCAGTTTCTCTCCAACCAAATGTCTCATTGTTCAATCAACTCTACCGCACAGTTACAATATCATCAATCTTCAAAATCATCCGCACACACTCAGTTGCCAAGGTAATCGCACTTGTGCTCACAAGCAGGGGCTGCACCACATTCTCCTCCAAGATATTGGTAATCTGACCCTTCCTCACATTGATCCCAGCATTTATCTCACCCTGCGCATGCCTATTCCTCAGCTCAGTAACAATGGCAATGGGGTTCAAACCAGCATTCTCTGCAAGAGTATAGGGAATAACTTCCAGTGCCTCAGCAAATGCCCTCACACAGTAACCCTCCATCCCATGCAACACCTTAGCCCAGGCACCCAACTGCCTGGAAAGCTCGATTTCCGGCGCTCCACCGCCAGCAATTAGAAACCTCTTGGCAACCAAACACCTAACAACACACAAAGCATCGTGCAAACTGCGCTCTGCCTCATCAAGCACAAGCTGATTAGACCCACGAACGAGCACAGTAGTGGTCTTCCCCATCTCCTTAATACCATTAATCTTCACAATCTTCCCATCTCCAAGAGAAACCTCTTCCACAAGATCGGCATAACCCAACTTCTCAGCGCGGAAATGTTCAATGTAAGCAATGGGCAAACAATTCAAGGTCTTGGTAATGAACTCAATCTCATCCCTCTCCACATCCTTAATCACTAAAATCTTAGCTTTTGCAAGGTAATGCAAGGACAAATCAGTAACAGCATCCCTCAAAATACTCTTCTGAATCAACAACACATTACAACCAGTGGCCTTGATCTTCTTAATCATGCCAAGGATATAACTACGCTCTTCCTTCAAAATTCTGTCCATCTGAGAGTAATCACTCACCACAATGCTCTGTTCGATGTCGGTTTTCGGCGGCGATATCTGGAACTGGATGACGGCGATCTTGGCGTTCTCCATGCGGGTGGGTCCCCCAGCCGCGTGGCTAACCTTCTTGTCGAAGACGAGCCCTTTCACGAGTTCGGTGTCGTCCACGGTGCCACCAAGCTTCTTCACGATCTTGATGTCGCGGAGGTCAACCATGTCAGGCTTGGCCGAATCAACGACGGAGAGAACAGCGTCGACGGCGAGGGGCGCGAGGAGCGTTGAGTACTGGCTCACGACCTTGCTGTTGAGAGAGGTGCTGGCAGACTTCACGAGCGAGTCGCGGTCCGAGAGCTCCACGGGCACAGCCATGGCGGTGAGGACGTCCACAGCCTTCACGGCGGCCTTGTGGAGGGAGTCAGAGACGACGGTTGGGTGGATGCCATGGGAGAGTAGGAGGAGGCACTGCTCGAGCAGGGCGCCGGCGATAACGACGACCGTGGTGGTACCGTCGCCGGCGGCTGAGTCCTGAGACTTGGAGAGCTCGACGAGCATCTTGGCTGCGGGCTGGATGACCTGCATCTTGTTGAGGATGGTGGCGCCGTCGTTGGTGATGATAACCTCGTCGGAGGAGGTGGAGATCATCTTGTCCATACCCTTGGGGCCGAGACTGGTGCGCACGGCGTTGGCGACGGCGCGAGCGGCCACGATGTTGGCGTGGCGGATGTCTTCCTTGCGCTTGTTGTCGACGTAGGATTCCGTCTTGGAGGATCGTTGCTGGGGAGCTGCGATTGCCGCCATTGGTGATTGCAGAGCTGAAACCCTAGACGCTGAGGAAACCCTAGATTTGAAAAATTAGGGTGCGGGGGAAAGAAGAAGAAGCGAAGAGTGAAGATGCGTTCTTTCAGAGTAACTTTGGGCAGTGGGGTTTTGCGGTTACATCTTTTCTTTTCTAGTGAAGCCTAGGGGTTTCTCTTTCGTTTTTTTTTTTCTAAATAATTTATAAATTGACAATTAAAAAGAATTAGACATATCATAACTTATATAATCAGTCTAAAGAATCAGCAATTACAAAAATATATCATGTCCTTACAGATGGTCTTAGTTAAAGTGGTAAATAAAAAGCATAAACATTTTTTACATTAGTTTATTTAAAATACTTTCATGTTATTATGAATGAGACTAGTATTTTAATTTGTGTCACAAAATATGAGCAGCTCTCATACTTTATTAAAGTTTTTAAGGAGACTCAAAAATTCAATTATAAGATTTGAGGTATTTAATCTAAAAATAAAATAAAAGAAAATCAATTTATTAATTACTTATTATGTCACGATTGGCAAAATATTTTATATTCTCAAGACACATTTTCTTAAATTCTTTATAAATATTAATACACTTGGGTATAAAGTGGCGTCTTAAATTCTTTATGAATACTAACGTAGTTAGCTATTTATAGACCATACCAGTTATCAAGATAACAAAATAAGTATTTCAATCCAAAATATACTGAACCCAAATAGATACTATGTGAGGTCAATTTGGTAAAATCACAGGGACTGAAAAATCGCGATTTTTCTATTCAAATACTTTGGAAAGATTTTTATGCACATTTATATTTTAAAACTAATAACAACATTACAATTTTTATTTTGAATTTAATAATGCACATAGAATAAAAATATATTCAATCATAAAATATGGTAAATATAATTTTTAAACAATCATAATCAAGATTTTTAAAAAATAACATTGAGCATATTTTCTTTTATTTTTAGCTAAACTTGATTTTATGTAAGAAAAGATAAGATATAAATTGCTTGGGTTTTAGGGATGCAGAAGCTGTGTGTCTGCGCAGTGCAACCACTCTCTCGCAGCAGTAACCACCGCCATGCCTATGGCATATTCCGGCATAGTTCAGGGCTTCGTCAGATTCAAAACCATGTCGCGGCTTCGCTGCACTCTTCTCAGACCTTCTTTTCCGTCCATTTCCGCCACTCCTTTTCGCCGCGCCGCTATTCGCCTGCGCTCCTCCTCCACCACACTTCAAGTCGTCAAGGTCACGCGCCCGAGGACCGTTGCTCGCCAGGGGACCGTTACGGTGCCGTTTTGGCACCAGCGCAGCTCCAGCTACGGTCGTTTTGCGTACCAGGACGAGTCCAGTGACGATTCCGATGTCGAATTCGCCTCGTCCCCCTCTCACAGCCAACAAGTGGTTCGTTCGTCACTTTCCATTCCCTTAACCTATTCCCTATCACACGCACAGTTGCTTCCATTCGTTCTTTTTTAATGTGTTTGCTATTGCTAGGGCGATTCAACGCTCGAGAACATTGACGAGTGGAGATGGAAGCTGACCATGCTTATGCGCTCCAAAGACGAACAAGAAGTGGTGTCCAGAGAGAAGAAGGACCGTCGCGACTTCGAGCAGCTTTCCACTTTAGCTACCAGGATGGGTTTGTATAGGTAGCTGCCTGTTTTCTAATTAGTGTGCATATTGTTTGTTTGGTTTTTATTTTTTGTTACATTTCTGAAATGGATTTTACTTTGGCAGCCGGCAATATGCAAGAGTGGTTGTGTTTAGCAAGGCGCCTTTGCCAAATTACCGCCCTGATTTGGATGATAAACGCCCGCAAAGAGAGGTATTTTATTGCTTTGCAATTTCGGTCGGAGTTGGTCTCGTTATTTGTGTTTGGATTATAGAGTAAAGGAAAAAGGATCCTGCTACTCGGTTTTAATTTTTTGTGGGATAACCTTGATTAACTAAATGAGCCTGGTCACCGGAAATTCTGGGTTAAGGATACCATTTTTGGAGGTTGCCTTATCCAACAATGTAATGAGAGTTTAGAGTTGCAGTTGTTGGCACGATACTTTGTCAGCGATGCTGGCAAAGGGGACTGTTGTTTTGGTAGTGAGAGGAAGGTGGGAAGGGGTTGTATTGGTGTGGTTGGTGGGAGTGTAAATAGTGTCTGACGTGGATGCAAAGGTAGTAGAATAGAGAGGTTGCTAATATGGTGTTCAAGGTATTGAACTTAGGTGGCTACGCCTGTTTTCTTTACTCTAGGTGATAGGTGATGATTGTTAAATTTAGGATGCAAAGTGAATATTTTTTTGCTTTCTTTGAATTTAAATTTCTAGTAGTGCATGAGTTAGAACTTAGGAGTTGCGAAGGCTATTCTTTCATAGTTTTTCAATTCCTTGGGATATGAGGAATTGGGATCCATGTCTGAATGCTAAACAAACACATAAAAAAGACTTTAGGGACTGCTATATTTGAGAAGTTTTTTTTTTGTTTTAATATTTTAATTACAAAAAATATCATATTTTTCACTTTGTTTCTTATTTTTAGACGTATGAGTACGAAAATAACATAGAATCTAGGTGAAAGGGTAAGAAACAGAAAGACAAAGAAAAACGGCATCATATGAGCAGAGATTAAAAGAAATTGCATTAAACTTATCATTAAATTCTGCCATGCTGCCTTGCTGTCATAGATTAAAAGAAACAGTTGACAATTTTCTTTACACTTTTAATGCTATAAATTTGTGATATTTGGTAATTTCTCTAACCTCTATAACAGCTATCCTGATTGACCAATTTCTGTGCTTATGCAGGTAGTCTTACCATTTGGCATTCATAAAGAAGTAGATGGTCATCTCCATGCCCATCTTTCACAAAAGGCTACAAACAGCTGGAGTTCTTTGAATGATTCATTGCATAAATCAAGTGATACTAGAAGCATTCCAGCCAATGAAGGAATGCATGAACAGCATGAGCCCATGACTCATAATAGTGTTGTCAAGGAGAAAATCCTTCAAAGAAGAAGTTTGCAACTGCGTCAACGGCAACAGGATTGGCAGGTTTATTGAAGTGCATTTCATTTGCTGTTATTTTCTCAGCTGACATTTCATTATTTTAGTATTTTGACAGCAGTTCTATTCGTAGTGTGGGTGTAAATTTATGAATGTTAAGCTTTGATCTCTATCATAACACCTGTATCTTTTACTTTGGTCATACACTTTTAATGAATAACAACCATATTGACTAATTAAATCAATTATGACAATATGGCTATTTGAGTGCGGTGATCCCAACTTTCTGATTAATGGGCAATGAATAAGTATTCTAGATTTTGACAGTTGATTCCATGTTATCTGGTTTCTGACAATGATATATCATGATGAAGTCTGTCTATTGATCTTCCCTAGCAATGAAGTTTTCTGTACTTAGTTAGATGTCCCTTTTTTATTATTTTATCCTTTATAAATATTGTAACAAATGTTGGTTTACCTATAGGAGTCTCCTGAAGGGCAAAAGATGCTTGAATTTCGTAGAAGTCTTCCGGCTTTCAAAGAGAAGGATGCATTTTTGAGAGTTATTTCAGATAATCAGGTGAAAAAGGAAAATTGATGCGTTTGAGATTTCTAATTTAGTAGTAGTTCCTTCAATGATTTGTTTTTACTTCTACAAGAGAAAAAAACAAAGAAAGGCTTTGGATTTGATGCTCATGTATGATCTTTTAGATACAGCTGTATATTTTATAGTTTATTGTGACTAGAGTCAAATTTTCGTACACTTGAAAAATGCTGTTGATTGTAGGCAAATCAGGGTAGTATCATCTTAAAATTTTATATGACCAAGATTGGTTATATCTCAGCGGCTAATTTTTTAATGCCATTTTTCATGGTGTGTGAGGATGAGCCCTGCCACAATGATTAGGTTGCTATCCTTGCAACTTGAGGTTCATATTTTGGAAGCAGTCTCTCTGTTTGATTGGCAGGGCTGTATGCTATTTAGCATGCTTTTGTCCAATGCTTTTAAAATTGGACTGATCATTGTACTTGTGAAGACTGCAGCTCATAATACATATCTTTAATCTTATTATTAAAAAGTGAGTTTAAGGCTAACTCATCCCCACAAAACCAACTTGTAAGTTGAGGATTGACCTTACTTATATAATGTAAATTGACCTTATCTCTAGTCAATGTAGGATTTCTAACACAATCCCTTTATGCTGAGACATATACATTTCGTGCGTGGGACTAAACATTTGTGGATGGTTTGATAGCAACCAGATAGTTGGTGACCCGACTAGCAAAACCTCGTTAGGAAAGACTTTGATACCATATTAAGAAGTGAGTTTAAGTTTAACTCATATTTACAAAACCGGCTTGTAATGTAAGGACTGTCCTCACTTATATATTGTAAATTAACTTTATTACTAGTCGTTGTGAAATTTCAAACAGTTATATAACATAATATGTAATAAATTATTAAAATAAACTTAAATGTCTTGCAAACACAAATTAATAGTTAGAGTTAAATTGAAAGTTAATGCAAATGACATATACACTATTAAAATAAATAAATACATATTAACTTGAATATAATTATGTAATATAATAAATTGGCTTAAATATTATTCACAATGTTCAGTTTGCTTAAAGACAGCAATGATCCTCTTTGCAGCACTGTCCAATATCTTTCCAAAATGAGGAATTGAATAAACCAGTCATCATGTAAATTGGCTGGTTTACATGGTCTGACTCCCAGTTCATCTGTTAATTAATCACTGAATTAAAGGGGATGGACCAAACTGGTCAGCGGACCAGTTCACATTTGCACCCTCAGACTCATGGAGCAAATCACCCTTTTATTTTCAGTGCAGCACGTCACTGTTGTATGAAATTACATATTGAAATATGTGGAGCTTTTGCGTGGACATGAACTAGATTGCATATTGAATCAATTGGTCATGTGAAAGATTAGAGTGAAGGAAAAATTAAAGGAAAACATGCAGAGAGATTTCAGAGTACATAGATTTGGACAATTATCAAACAGATGTAAGAAATTTGTCACTGTTTATGAATTAATTAACTAGTGCACTAAGCTCATGCTTTTTGCAAAATTTGCATGAATATATAATCCTCTAGATTACATAGGTTTTTCATATTTTGAGCATTCAGAAGCTAACAAATTGATACAACCTATAGTTTCTAAAGCAAATAATAACTTATAAAGAGTAAAATAAATTGATATTACATAGGTTTTCGATATTTCCAGATTTATTTTTTTGTGGAGATTGAGTCTCAATATGTTTTGTGGGCTGAATGATAGTTTATATTAAGTGGTATCATAAATGAAAATTTGCAGGTCGTTGTTGTCTCAGGTGAAACTGGTTGTGGTAAGACCACACAACTTCCTCAATACATATTAGAATCTGAAACTGAGGCTGCGCGTGGAGCTGTATGTAACATAATTTGTACTCAGCCCAGAAGAATATCTGCTATGTCTGTTTCTGAAAGAGTTGCAGCAGAACGGGGAGAGAAGTTGGGAGAATCTGTTAGTTTGTGGACCTTTTCAGCTTGGTGGCACTTGAAGTACTTTGGCATATACCATGACTGATTAACTTAAGTTTTCTACTTGTTTTACCTTCTGATAGGTTGGATACAAAGTTCGCTTGGAGGGTTTGAAAGGGAGAGATACCCGTCTTCTTTTTTGCACTACAGGTGTATTATTGCGGAGACTGCTTGTGGATAGGAATTTAAAAGGTGTTACTCATGTTATTGTCGATGAAATTCATGAACGTGGAATGAATGAAGGTGGGTAAATAATTGTTTTATTCTAAAGTTTAATACTATTTAAAATGATACTTACCACTGGTTTTACCTGTCAGATTTTCTTCTCATTGTCCTGAAGGAACTTCTCCCTCATCGTCCTGATTTGAGATTGATTTTGATGAGTGCAACCTTAAATGCTGAGCTTTTTTCTTCATACTTTAATGGTGCTCCAACTATGCATATTCCTGTGAGTTCAGGATAGTCATTTCTGTAATCTGTGTTGAAGTTCAATTACTCTCCCTAATGTGTTGTCATATCATTTTTTGCAGTTATGATGTAATTTTATGATGATAGTGACCAATAATATGGCACTTTAATGGACATGGTGAAGTTTATCTCATGATAAACTATTGTATAAGCTTTAAATAATAAAAACTGTGTATTTTAGCAGTTGAACCACTTAGCTTTTGACTGAAAAGCTCTTTGGCACATTAACCTTTTGTTCTAGATGGTATACTGGTAGACACCTTGAGGTTATTTTTAGGAGAAATTTCACATTTTGCTGCTTTGGAAAATTTGCACACATTTGCTTATAGATCATATGAAAGATTTGATAAACTTATTTTCTTTTTGTTTGTTTTGGAACCTGGGCACATTCTAGGGTTTTACATTTCCAGTTCGAGCACAGTTTCTTGAGGATATTCTGGAAAGAACTGGACATCGGTTGACACCTTATAATCAAATTGATGACTATGGTCAAGAAAAAACATGGAAAATGCAGAAACAAGCTCAAGCTTTCAGAAAAAGAAAGAGCCAGATTGCTTCTGCTGTTGAGGTACAAGTACAGGCAGACAATTTTGCCTTTTCATTTTAGGTCCTTAAGCTTTGGCTAATTCTGTTCACTTCTCTATGATTTCATAGGATGCTTTGGAAGTTGCAGACTTTAAGGGATATAGCCGACGCACCCAAGATTCATTGTCCTGTTGGTGCCCTGACTCAATTGGTTTTAACCTTATTGAACAAGTGCTTTGTCACATTGTTAAGAATGAAAGGCCAGGAGCTGTTTTGGTTTTTATGACTGGTTGGGATGATATAAACTCTTTGAAGGATCAACTTCAAGCTCATCCATTGTTGGGCGATCAGAGCCGAGTATTGCTTCTTGCATGCCATGGCTCCATGGCCAGCTCTGAGCAGGTGATCTTGCCATTAGCTTAGTAACCATTAAATAATGCTTGTTATCTAGTTTACAATTTAATTCAAGATATCTAATAGCTAATTTTGTCTTCAAATATTGGAAATAAGAGCTCTGAAGTGATTAAAATTAAGTACATTCTGCTAAAAATGGGTGTTTCTATAGTAGTTTCTGGGAAAACTTTTCTCCATTTTGTTTTAGAAAATGAAAGACATAAGTCTAATATAAAAGTTGTAACAAGATTTTAGAAAGTCTTGTCATCCGGATCTGAAATTTGCTGCAGTTGTTGATTGTTTGAAGAAGCTAATGCAATTTTTTCCCTATGAGAGGGGATTTCTTTTCGTCTTGAAGCAATTAAATTTCGATGCTCTAATTGATATAATAAATCACATCTCTATTCCATTCACCATATATTTCTGGTGATGGTTAGTTAAACATTTCAATAAGTTATATAATAATATTTTTTTGTTCCCGTTTTTCTTACTATTCTGCAGAGGTTGATATTTGAAAATCCTGAAGGAGGGGTGAGGAAAATTGTTCTGGCAACTAACATGGCTGAGACTAGTATTACCATCAATGATGTTGTCTTTGTGGTTGACACTGGAAAAGCAAAAGAAACATCTTATGATGCATTAAATAACACTCCTTGTTTGCTTCCATCTTGGATCTCAAAAGCTGCAGCCCGGCAGGTATGTGTGATTGTTCAACTTAGTTTTGTGGATTTGGATTAAAAAATTGATTTTTTTTCCATTTGAATGGAATATATTTCTACTAATGGGTTTAGAGGAATACCTTAGAAAACTTAAAAATAGAGAAGACCTTGCTCCAAATACTTTTACCTCAGTTTTTGATATTGTCAAATAAGATTAGGCTTGGTTGTTGTTTCATTGTAAAAATAGTTTTTTTTTTTTTTTTTAAAATTTTTTTTTTTTTTTTTTTTATTATTATTATTATTAAGGCCGAAGTTTTTTCCATATATAGAACCTGAGCTATGTAATTGGGTTAGTAAGGAATGGGAAATTGTGGTTTGTCTCTTGCGATACACGTGATATGTTGTTTTTTTTTTTTTGTTATATATTACTATTAGGAAGTGAATTTAAGTCTGACTTATCCTCACAAAATCGGCTTGTAAGATGAGAGTTGGCTCTACTTGTATACTTTAGATTGGTCTAACTTATCCAACACATTCCCCTCATACTAAGACATGGGTATCTCATGCATGGGGCTAGATATTGTGGGTGGTTTTATAGCGGTCTGATAGCGGGACACGATAGGGCCAACAAATCTCACTAGGATAAATTTTGATACCATATTAAGAAGTGAATTTAAGCTTAACTCATCCTCATAAAACCAACTTGTAAGATGAGCATTCTTCCCACTTATATTTTCTTTATTATGCGTCAATTGAACTCAGATGCTAATCATCAAGGCTTTTGATGGATTTGTGAAATCAGACTAAACTGTTCACTTGTAATTGTTATCTCAATCAAGTTGAACTACATGTTTAGAAGTAGTTAAACTTCCATTATATGACTCCCATGTCTGTGTTCAGTTTCATAATGTTTTCTTTCTCAGATTATTCTTTTCTATATCATTTAGATTGTCTGGTTTCTTAGAAAGTTTTCATATCTTGATAGAGAAGAGGAAGGGCTGGTCGTGTTCAGCCTGGCGAGTGCTACCATCTTTATCCCAGATGTGTTTATGATGCTTTTGCTGATTATCAACTGCCAGAGCTTTTGAGAACACCTTTGCAGTCCTTGTGTCTGCAAATAAAAACTCTACAACTTGGAAGCATCTCTGAGTTTTTATCTAGAGCTCTACAGCCACCAGAGCCTCTATCGGTAAAATTCACTGAACATGTTTCTGGAACTTGGTTTCAAATATGAGGGTTGTTATTTATATTTCTCATGAATTGTATGTGTAGAACTTATGGCATTCTGCATCCCCCACCGGTGTTGTTTTACTCTATTTATTATGTAATCAATTAATTTCATTCTGCAGGTTGAAAATGCTATTGAATATTTGAAGACTATCGGGGCCTTAGATGGGAATGAAAATTTAACAGTTTTAGGTGAAAGAACGAATGCACCATGCTGTTTATTTCTTCTGCTACTTAAATGAAAATAATATTCTCCTGACATTGGTTTTTCCAATTGTTATCTGGATTTATTCTAGAGTTGCTGCTGATTGGATTGTTAATTTTCAGGGCAAAAATTGGCAATGCTTCCTGTAGAACCCAAACTTGGCAAGATGCTCATTTTAGGAACCATATTCAAGTGTTTGGATCCTATTATGACTGTTGTTGCTGGTCTAAGTGTAAGAGATCCATTTGTGATGCCATCTGACAAGAAGGATGTAAGTTTTTGTTTTGACTATTGCTGATATTTACTTCTTCGTGACTCTTTTCTTGTTGAACTTGGATGTTCCTCTTGATAGAAATGGTGGTAGATTTTATTAGTTTTGATGGTAGCAAGTGAGACCAGTTGTTTTCTAGAATATAATAACTTGAAGTAAACTAAAGCAAGTTCGTAGACCTATCAAGTATGTGCACCGTATTGGTTGATTAGATTGATATCATTGAGTAAATATGGTTTCATATTGATATTTTTTCTAGGTGCTTATTGTAATGGTTCACTTTCCATATTGAAAATGTCAGTGCTCTGCCTTCATTATCAGTATATCATAATCAGTATATTAAAAGTCTGTTAGGTATAGAGGGCCCTGTTTTTGTATTCAATTATTTACTTTGCATGCTCTATGCAGCTTGCAGAGTTTGCCAAAGCCCAATTTGCTGCTCGCGACTATAGCGATCATCTTGCACTTGTTCGGGCTTATGACGGTTGGAAAGATGCTGAGATACAGCAAGCTGGTTATGAGTACTGTTGGCGAAATTTTCTTTCTTCTCAAACACTTAAGGCCATTGAGTCTCTTCGAAAGCAATTCTTTTACTTGCTCAAAGATATTGGTCTGGTCAATAACAAGCCTGAAACCTACAATGCATGGAGTCATGAAGTGAATCTCATCCGAGCAGTCATCTGTGCGGGTTTGTTTCCCGGGATATCTTCTGTTGTGGTAATCAACACTACTAGTCCTTTAAACTTTTTTGTTACTTCATTGTTCAGTTTTCACTTCTATTTATTTAATTTTGGCTATGTGTGCTCCTATATGCTATATTGTTGGAACTCATTTTGTATTTCTATTTGTGGCATCTTCATTAAAGTAACATAGATGTGTAACACGTACACAATGACATGTATGAACCACCTGGACTTCTTTACAATTTTTCCCCCCTTTGTTTTGTCGAAGTTCAATTTTGTGTTTCTTTTATTTTGCATCTATGTTGTCTGCTTCCAAAAGCAAGACAATTAAATTCCCTTGATGATTTGGTGATGATGTTACACTTTTCTATCAACATAATGGTATCCACTAATCCTCATCGACAAACAAAAAAAAGTCATTTCATAAAATCTAATGTTACATCAACAAAAAAAGGGGTATTGTTATATCAAGAACAGAATTGACCTCTGGAAGGACTTGGGTGGGGGGCTCATGGAGGTAACCATAACATTGCAATTAAGTGGACATAAATTAATATTTGTTGAAATAGGACTGCCAAAATTGTAAATTGATCTTTCTGTCAGATGTTTGTATTTGTTACATTTCTGTACTAGTGTTGGTAATAATCTAGAGAGATTCTTTTTAGATCCATGCTTCATCATGGGGTTCTGTTCTGTTAAGTAATATATGCATGTTATTATATTGGTTCATAAAATTATAGGGAATATTTTCATGTTTTAATTATAATGATGCAGTGGTTTCATTGTGTACTTTTTTATGAGGTTTTACAAATTTTATTGTGCAGAACAAAGATAAGTCAATAGCACTGAAGACCATGGAGGATGGTCAAGTTCTTTTGTATTCGGTAAGCTTCTCTTCAAATATCTGATTCTTTGTCAATCCTTTTATTATGACTCAGTTTTAATTGGGGGAATATATAATCCATCGAAGTTTAATTTTGGTGCTGCATCTTGTAGAGCTCTGTAAATGGCTGTGTACCCCGAATTCCATATCCATGGTTAGTGTTTAATGAAAAGGTGAAAGTGAATTCAGTATTCCTCAGAGATTCAACTGGTATATCAGATTCGGCGCTTCTCTTATTTGGTGGGAATGTATCCAGAGGTGGACTTGTAAGTTCCTACCATATTTTCTCTTCACTTTCCACCTAGATCTGTTGTTCTTGGTTGTATGTTCTGGGTTTCCTGTTTTGTTATCTTTTATATTGTGCTCTGGCATGTAATTCATTTTACAGGATGGTCACCTGAAAATGTTGGGAGGGTATTTAGAATTTTTCATGAAACCAGAATTAGCCAAGACTTACTTAAGCTTAAAGATGGAACTCGAAGAATTGATACAGAAAAAGGTAAGTTCAATCCATAATTAACATTTTTTTCTGGGAATTATTTATTTGTGTAGCCACATTCTTCCATCAATTTTTGGTTTCTCTTCAAGTCCTTGTATATCGACTCTTTGATTTGCGTGTTTTGCTAGCTTCTGGATCCCACGCTGGAAACAAAATCACATAGTCAGCTTCTTTCTGCAGTTAGATTGTTGGTTTCAGAGGACCATTGTGATGGTAGGTTTGTCTTTGGTCGCCAAGTCCTATCACAAGTAAAGAAGGAAAAAAACTCCACAAGTGGAGTCGAGGCTGACAATTTTAAAAATCAACTTCAAACATTTCTTAACAGGGCTGGACATGAATCTCCAACTTACAAAACAAACCAGCTGAAAAACTTCCAATTCCGATCTACTGTCATATTTAATGGGTTGAATTTTGTTGGTCAGCCATGCGGCAGCAAGAAATCAGCAGAAAAATCTGCTGCTGCTGAGGCTCTTCAATGGTTAAAAGGGGATAGCCCTTCACCTCATGGTATTCTTGACCATGCATCAGTTCTTTTGAAGAAGAGCAACAAGAAAAGTAGGAAGAAATCGTTTAGTGACGCTAAATGGAGTTGAGCTGCTTTTAAAAGACTACCTTGATGGATTTGTTAATAGGGTTATATACCGACAAATAACTTGTCCATTTGAAGGCGGCTATGGTGCAATTGATTCATGGATCTTTCCAGTCGCAATTTCAAAAGCGAGTGTACAGAGCAGTTGAGAGAATTTGAATATGACAGGTACAGATCAGAGCCCGTGTTTTTGAAAAGGGTGATTGCATCTAGTATAACTAGAATTGGGGCACAGTTCAATAGGAGCATTTCCACAATGGCTGACTGAGCAGCTTTCTGTACTTGCATATAGAGGTCTATTAGCAGCAAAAAATTGTATCCATATGCTGATGATGCATTCTTTTTGCACGGCTGTTGCGGTGTATTCACTTGCAACAATTCATTGGAGGACAACACATTTTCCATATTTATGACTAGGCAATCGAAGAGATGTGTGTAGTATACTTAATTCTGTATTCATAGATGTCGTAGTTGCTCAGGGAACCGAATTAAGCTAATAAAATATGCTGATTTGGAATGTTACACTGTAGACTGTTGGGGGTAATTTAATCCAATGAAAAGGCGAATCAATTTTGATTTACTAATTTTCAGCCTCTGAATAGAAAATCAAAGAATTACAGCGATGACTATAGGACGATGGTGAAGGGATTTGACTAAAGCCAAGCTTAGTATGATTGTGCATCAGATTCATCGTCTTGATGTGTATCAGAATATATCGAAAGGGAAGGGGAAGGAGAAGACAGAATGGAGATCTAGAGATAAAATGTAAAAATCATCTTATTAACTATTTATTTAAGTAACTAAGCTATCACTTATCTTCTCTACTTGTAAATATCCATATAAGCATTTAATTATATAACTTAAATTCAAAGAAAATTATGCATGTTGAATGAAGATCACTTAATAAATAAAATTATAATTTTTGTACAAAGATGAGATCTTTTGTTGTATTAAAAACAAAAATTGAAAATAAATGTGCTATAAAAAAACATATTTTACCTTATTTTTTAATTCAGCTGGGTGGATGATTAACTTCTGTTAAGATCAAGGCTATAAGGTTATATTTACACGAGTAAAACAAGAGAAAGCATAAAAAGAACAAATTTTGTGTTAAGAATTCGGCGGTTCGCAGATGTTACAAAGACAACTTCCGAGGAAAACAATCCAATTGGAGGTTCTGAGCATTTTTATTTTATTTTTCTTTGTAGCTGCTATTACAAATTTTAATTTTTCTTGAAGACAAAAGCCTTACCGTAGAAAATTTTAATATAACTGTAGCGGCCTTGGAAGCTCCTGTGTTATTTGAAGAGTAGGTTTTGATTTTTTAAAAAAAACACTCCTCATAATTGTCTAAGGTAAAATTCAAAGAACTAAACTAATTTATCAATCTCTCTCACCAACTCCACTTTTTGAAGTAGCAGGTGCACGATGTCCAATATAAAATTTAAATGAGTTCATGTTAATCACTTCACTTGAGTACAAGCAACAATTTTTACATTTACAATTACAATTTCACTTGCTAGTACTAATCGTCAATTGCCTTTGAAAGAATGCAAAGAACTACTTAAATAACTTCATTATTATCATCATTAATTTACAAAAAGAAAAACCATTATTTCCTAAAATAAGTCTTTAGCCAAACATAGGACATATCCTAAAACTTTTGTCATTGCATGATGTCTCCAAAAGGGTGCCTTATCAACATCATTTTCCTTTCAATACAGAAATTTCGTTTCAGATGAAGACTTCTTTGTCCTTTATTCTGTAAGCTACTTGTTGGAAAACAACAGATAAATATCAGAGAGAAAGAAAAATACTGCCATGAAAAATTTGATGAAATCCTAACCGTGACACTATCATACTTATTTATGCAATAGCTCAAGAGCTGTCTGCAATGTAGGCTTAAACCTATCAACATCAAGCTTTATATTTTGCTTGTCCAAATACACAGACTTAAATTCTTGCCATCCTATTTTCCCAATCAATGGGGGATCCTTTATAAACATGTGATCTAGCGGGTATTGTTGTACAAGAGTGCTTTCTTCCAAGCTTATTTTGTATTCCAAGTACTTGATCTTCATATCCTTTGAGGGCTTTGCAAAGTCATTTGTGGCAAGCCACTCCAATGCATACCCGCCATAAGGCACAACCTGAATGAAAACTGCATTTTCCGGAAGGAAAAGTATGTTAGTGAGACCAGCTCCATGAACTCCCAATAACACATCACAAGAATTCACAACATGAGCAAACCCCCACATGCTGCTCCCTGCTTCCTTAATAATCACATCAAAACCCAAACTCTTAGCCATTTTTTCTATTTCATCAGTGTTAATGAAGGATCTTGATCTTTTTCTTGAAAGAATCATGAGCCTTGGCTTCCTATGTTGACCCTTTCTGATTTTGATTGCTTGGAATCTCTTCAATGCATAGGAACTTCTCAAAAAATCCCTGAAGTCCTTCATAGAATATGAGTATTTTTTAGGGTCAATGCTTAGTTCTTTATGGTGCCTTTTGAGACCCACATGCACCCTTGGGAAGCAATGAACTTCTTCATCTTCATCAATGTTCATAATCTCATAGTGGGACAGCTTCTTAAGAAGTGGATTGTGCTTTGAAATCCACCAAGGACGATTATCCGTTATGATAAACTGTACTTCTCCATTGAATTGTCTAGCAGTCAAGAACAAGGGAATAACAATGTCAGTGAATTCATGGAAATGGTTACCAGTATACCCTCCAGTAGAAAACAGTACAGCAGGAATGCTGTGATTTTTGGTGCATTGGGGTGCTTTGTGGTTAATATTCACCTCCTTCAGTGTCCATTCTCTTACACGAATCATTGCATCTACATCATCCCTTCTTGCATAAGGCTTTAAACTCCGTGACATGTTATTTTCCGACATTGTTGCTTTAGATGAAGCAATGTATACAGTGGAGGATTTTCCTTGGACTCTGATATCTCCCCTTGCATGGCAAAATTCTGTTCTTTCTTCTGAAGTGCATAGCAGCTCCTCTTTCTTTGTTTCTTTTCTTTCAACTGCAAAATAAAGAATAGTAACTTCACAAAGGCTCTTTTAAAGGTCTAGCTCTAATCATTCTATCATCATCTTTATAAAGGCTTTATAACTGCTTATGTATTTAATTTCTAGTGAAGGAATCTGAATTGAGCTGTTTTGTGTTAACCTTGTTGAGATTCAGAATCTTACCTTTGGCTATTTGTGAAGAGCTGCCAGTGATCAGCATTTTGGTGTCAACACCTAGGAAGAGCTTCAGGTTCACTGTGTAGAAACAAAGGAAAAGAAAGTCATACTTAATGGCTACAAAAAATGTTTATAACACGAAATGGTGGAATATATATCTGCATTTGCATGCCGTGTCAAAGCACAATGTGTTCTTCTACTTGATCTTGGATTATGGAAATAAGTAGCAAATGCAAGTGGTTACAAAGCAAGAAGTGAAGCACTCACACACATGCACAGGACCCAAGTAAGGCTTAAACACAGTGCAAAGACTGAAAACTATGAACAAGCAGCTCACAATTGCTCCATATCCCAACCTTTTCTGCTCATAACGACTAAAGCTTTTGGCTAGTACTGTGTCGTAAATCATTTTTTTTTTATCACTCAAGAACCCTTCTCTATGTCAGGATTACAATACCCTCTAACAAATAAAAGTCATTTTGAGTTACACCTCTTTAGTGGATCACCATATGTTTTTTAGGTACATATCCTATATGGTTTGAGTAGTCAGCTAGGCAAGATTTTGAGACACTTCTATATGACAAATGGAGGAAAGTTGAGATGCATTTTCTATTCAATGTTGGCCTCCACGAAGTTGTTGTTATATATTGAATCAAGAGGATTCTCCAAAACTAATGTTTAATGGAAAATGAAAAGGACTTTAGTTGACTGTTATGACGAAGAAACCTTTTTAATGATTAGATCATATTTTTTCACATATGAAGTATGAACTGCCAACCGTGGAACCCATCTTTGAAAAGTATTAACCAACTAAAGCTTGCTTAAAATGCTGATATCAATTATTGCATTTCTCAAATTATTGCGCTATATATTACCTTACATGGTCACACAAATGTGGCTCAAGTGACAAATTAACAAAAATAGCAGCTTAGTTAACTTGATGAACAAAAAACAAAGGACAAATTAGCAATCAGTGTGAACTATAATATGGTTGAGTAGTATCTGAAAGTCATGCATTAAAGTGTAAAATGGGCCAATTTCTTAGAAGTTGTTGATGCTTGGATTTCTCTTTTTACTTTGTTAAGTTATACTCCTCATCTCACCACCATAACTTTGAAGTTTTTCAACTTCACATAAAGATCAAAATCACTTTTTAAAATAATTTTCCTGAAATAATTTTCTCTCTCAATAAATATATTACACTTATTGAGATAGACATGAATTAATTTAGGGACAGATAAAAAAATTAATGTTTTATCAAAAAAAAAAAAAAAATGAGAGCATAAGTCAGTTAGATTTTTCTTTTCTAAAAATCTAAAATTTCATAATTATTAGACAAAGTGATGTAACTTGCAGCATGCAAATTTATAAAAATCGTGTTTCAAGATCTTGTGTGGCAATAACATTTGCTTGGTATGAACTTATGCCACACATTCTCCTTCAAAGAGGAACAAAATTGTCGGCACGAAGCTGGATTTAAAGAAGCCAATATAGTAAGAAAAGCATAACAAACAAGCTGTTTGGTAGCATAGAGCAAGACATTTTAACAATATGAGTATTTTTTTGTTGTTCTAGTTTTTGGTGGGGTGCATGATGAATCATAGTAATGGAGTCTTGGTATTATATGTTTGATCAGTTCTTGAGTAATATGTGTATCTTAATGGATTTAATGACGTGGGAAATGCAACAATCATACATATATCTCATAAAATAACGTTCATCTTTCTCTTTCTCTCACTCACATAAAATTTGAAAACATTTAGCAGTTACTATGTATGAGAATAATCGGAACACTCAACAAATCCTTGACCTTAAAATTTTGAGGAGGCCAATGTTGATGTTAGAAGTCAATGTTAGGTAGCAAATTGTGGGATTAGGATGAGTGATTAATATGTACCGTTCGTGCGTGCGATGCATGTTCTATGTTCTCTGCATCTTTTGCCTAATTATAATATTTTCTTCCTGTGTGAGTGTGACATTGGAGTCTGTTGCTGAATATATAGTATTGCTTACGTGAATTTATATGCCAAAAATTAAGAAAAAAAATACGAATGAAAAAAACTTAATTTGTTTTTTCTTTTTCAACAAGTTTTCCGCAAAATGGAAATTCAATGAAGATTCTAAAATACAAGTCAGTAAGACGGCAAAATTTTCGTAATTATAAAAGACTTATTACAATGATTATTGATTAAATCTATTTGAGGAATAAGATTAGTGATAATTATATAATCTAGATCTATGTCGCTAATTCTGTAACTGATATAAAAAGTACTAAACAAATATCATTAAAAATACTCTCCACGTTATCTTATTCACTATGTTCGTAATCGTGGAATCTATATTTTTTGGAATTGAAATCTCGTATAATGTATAAGTATAAATATAGATATTTTCTTAGGTTTTAACCCACCTTCAAAGGCATTTGAAGTTTTCTTTTATAGTTTTTTTAGAAAATAAGCTTAATCACTTTACATTTACTGTTAGAACGATGCTAATTAACAAACGTCGTACCTAACACATTATTCACAATGTCGATTTTAAAATTATTTAGTTAAATTAAACATCGAGTGTACTTCATGAAATCGAATTATATAATATAGTAGTTTTAATTTGCTAACACAAGCGTGATCAACTAGTTTATCAGCTAATTTATAGTTATGATGAACTTGTTTAGTCCCATTTAAAATGATAATTACATTTTCTTATACTAGTTATAACTACTTTCAAATTATTTTTATTTATTATATTTATTATCTTTTTCATAACCTAGTAACACTTATAACTACTTTCAAATTATTTTTATTTATTATATTTATTATTTTTTCATAACCTAGCAACGCATCCACTTCCTTTCCTATTGTCTATTTATTGTCATACTTCAATATGATAAGTATAAAACTTAATTCAAGCACCTTACATCCTCATTCTCACGTACTAAATATTTATATAAATACATCACATATTTCATTATATCATATGTCATACATTTTTTATACAAATAAATATAATTACATTTACCTTAAAGGATCCAAAGTTGTCTTATCTTCAAATGTAACCATGATAGAAAATATATCTCAATAGTTGAGATTACATCTTTATATTCAACCACCATAGCTAAATACATCACATTTTTTAATTAAAAACAAAAATATAATAAATTGAAATAAATGAAAAAATTCAATACATTCTGGAATATATAATCTAGAATACCAAAATGTATTTTAGAACGTAGAATGTGTAATATATATGTATTCTAGAATCCATTGTATTTTGAATTTTATGTTTGAGAATATAAAATACTAACTTTTAATATTCCTATTCGTAAAATTTAAAGATTACCGGATTATACTTTCCATAACTAAACTTACAAAATAAAAACCTAACACAAAAATCACTACAATAACCATCATGCAACTGAATCGGTACCACCCCAGCCACCAAACGCATCAACCACTGTCGGTCACTATGCACAATACAAATGCTCTAAAGAAACACAATGCTGCCCATATCTCACCGTTTATTTTCAGAAGGGCAAAGTTATCATTTCAGATTATACAGGGATGCAGGATTAAAATATGGAGGTGAAGAATGGAACACTCTTATAAAATGGGTTTGAAAGCCCAGCCCATAAGAAATGCATGCTATTTCGAGATTTAACCACACTCTTGATTCACATGGCACGCAATAACCTTGACAAAGTCTATTTTAGATAAGAGAAATATGATAAATGAAAATAAAAAGATAAATAATAAAAAATAAAATAGAATTTAAAAGTATTTTATAAACATAATTAAAAATAGATTAAAAATACAAGAAGTCCTTTCAATGTCAAAAGTTAATTTTCTTCTAAATCTCCTAAATTAAACAACTTTAACATATTTTCATCTACTAACCTAAATAAAGTATAAGTGTGGCTTGTATTTGTCGTCATAGTCATTATCACCCTTTGCACCATTTTTAGTAGCATTGGCTTTGTTTTCTTTTTTCACTTTGCACATGCAATGGCAAATTTTTCTTCATTTTTTTCACAACCATTTGCTACACACACCCTCCTTATTCCGTCGATAACACCGAATCTTCCCTACTCTTCTATTTCTTTGGTTTCTTTCTCCTTTTGGCCTCCTCCACTTTTTCAAACCCTTTTTGTTTATACTCAAACACTCCATAGCTTTTGTCTCTTTTACCTAAATCATTTTTGCTCTTGCTGATCACTTTATGGACTCTGATTAAAATTTTAAAATACAATTTTTTTTTCTTTGAATTTATATTAAAAACTACTATCGAATTTGATGTGACGAATACGCTTTATTTAATGATCGGATCTTCCAATGTTAGATTCACTCCATTTCAGAACAATAGTTATTGTTTAATATTTTTGTCTTTTTATAACAATATATTTTTAGCTAGTTTCTCTAACAATATATATAATTATGTGCAATTAATGTAGACCCAGTTACATTTAAAAGAAACATAAAGCTGGTCGAAAAGTTAAGAATGTTTTACCCTAGATTCTTAATCTGTGTGTGAATAATTTTCAAAAACTTTAGTCAATCATGGAATGTGTTAACTGTTTCTTAACTGGTAATTTTGAGACACCTGTGTAGTTTAGAACACCTTGTTCTTATGATTGTTAGTGTAGCTGTAGCAACAATTTGGGCAAACACTAGATCCATTCTGATTTTCCTTGCCCAAGATCCTGAAATCTCTGAAGAAGCTGGAAAATATGTTCAGCTATCGATTCAAAGCCTTTTTGCCTTTGGTCTTATTCAGTGCCGAACAGGTTCTTACAAAACCCAAAATATTGTATTTCCAATGGTATTCAGCTCTGCAGCTACTACGTTACTTCATCTTTTTGTATGTTGGGTTATGGCATTCAAAGTTGGAGCTGCAATAGCAAACTCTATATCTTATGGGGTGAATGTTTCGTTACTGACACTGTATGTCAAGTTTTCTCCTTCGTGTGAATCTGTAAGGTAAGTAGTGCTTATCTAGTTTTATGGTAATCTCAATATTTAACTTGGTACTTCTCTGTCTAATGTTCTCAAACAGGAAAGTAACCAGATAGAGTACCCATATCTTTTTCTCAATTTTTGTTTCATATTCAGGCAAGGAAGTGTATGAATCAATAACACCAGAGAACATAGTGTAGTAAATATTTAGATGAAAGACGGCAATTTTTGTTACCACTAATTCTTTTGGTTGAAACATGTCTCAAAATACTGTTTCAATCATTTTTTTTGGTGAATTAAATACTGTTGTAATCTGATCATGAGCATTATTAAGTTGGTGGACCAATATAGATAATGCAGTTGTCTTGCCTGTTCTAGTAGTTACCATTTCTATTTTTGATGTGCTGGTGTTTGGTGTACTATCATTTATTGAATTAGAAAATGTTGCATATTATTTGAACAATTTTATTACTCGCTGAAGTACAAATAATCAATCCACCACTGTAATAAGAAATTGAATAATTAAACAACCAGTATTTCTTGCTTAATAGCAGGTTATTTCTCCAAATTTTCCAAATCAATAAAATTTCTTCTAGCCGTATAGTATAGCACAGCTCCAATTAAGCTGTTTGAGTTGGAACTAAACTAAAATGTGTTCACGCTTTTCATAGCTTCAAATCTTGGCTCCTTTGGTTGGAACTTGAGTGTAGTGTAGAGCCTCATGTAATCCTCAAACACAAATTTTGGGTATACTTTCTCTATCACTTCTGTTTTTGTCTCCAACAATGCTGGTGCAGGATAGATAACAGCATCACCGGCAGGGTTGTAGAATGAGGCTATGGACATTCTAGTCCCATCAGTTCTAGCAACCACACGGTGCTCCACACTTTTGTATTTCCCATTGGTGATTACCTGTTACACCAAAATGTTCTTAGAATCGTAACCAACCACAATTGAGGACTATTGCATTAGACTACTAGAGTTGTACTTATTACAGTAGTGAAAAAATGTACCTCAAGCTGGTCACCAAGGTTAACAACAATGGAGTGGCGCATTGGAGGCACATCCACCCACTGACCATCTTTGAGAAGCTGCAGGCCACTGACCTTGTCATCTTGCAAGAGAAGGATAATCCCACCTGCATCTGTATGAGCACGAAGTCCCTTCACCAGCTCTGGCTTCGGACATGGAGGGTAGTTTGCTACCTTTGTGCCAAAGTTTGGACCCTTTGATCCATAGAAGGCTTTCTTCAGGTACCCCTTCTCTAATCCAAGATTTTCACACAAAAGGTCTAGCAACTCCTCTGCAAGTTTCTCTAATTCTTGTGCAAATTCCTTCATTGCCTTCCTGCATCCATACACACCTCATCAAGTTCAAACCATGTCTTTGAGTTTTATGTAGACAATATGAGTTATCACACTATCAATTTCATCAGCCAAATCACACATATTTAGAGGCAGCATGGTTTTGTTACTTATGGTAGTTTAAATATTCACATGCATGCATGATGCATCATATCTTAGTTTTCGGTTTGCCTTACCTGTACTCTTCACTAAGATCAGGAATTTCAGAGATGTTGGAATTTGGAAGATGGCGCAAGAAGAAGGTGCTCTCCCAGTCCATGTCCTTTTGGATACCCTCCAACCCCTTGCTTGCCACTGCCTCCTTGAACCTTTGCTCCATGCATTTCCTATAATGCTCTTTTGTTAACCTTTCCACAGTATCCAAAAGTTCAAGGGGTATTCCATGATTTACCAACTACAAGTAGAAAAGCAACATCATTAGTTTGGTTAAAATGAACATGAAGAAAACTTAAAGTTGCAAAATGTAAAGATAGATTTTTGTGGGGTACCTCAAAAAATCCCCAGTTTTCACAAGCATCTTCAATTTTCTCTAGGATAGCCTTTCTCTTCTCACCATTGATATTCTCAAAGTTGATCACTGGGAAGTTCTCCATCTCTCACTTCTTTCTCTTCTCTCTTTGAGTATATCTTATTGTTTGCAAGTGAGTAAGTGTGTTTATGCATATTGAGAAGCTAGGTGTGTGGTATTTATAGTGGAAAACAAAGAGTAGAGCTAAGACAGTAGGAGAAGTAAATTTGGTGTGTAGAACATGAATCATGAGATGCATGTTTAGTAGTTAGTAAGGCCAATCATTATACGCCAAAAACAGTTTACGTAGTTGAATTGTCTATTTTGGTATACGTTGGACACTTGTGGTGGCTAATGCAGACCCTACTTTCCTAGCATTTTCCCATGAACTTTTGGAGTTATGCTACTCCTTTCTTAGAAGGTTAGTGCAAGCTAATTAACCATGCACCACTTTTTCTCCTTTCACTAATCACAAGTCAAACTCAAAGATTTTAGGTAAACTAATCTAACTTTACATCATCTCATCTGCAGTAACCAATGCAGAGATTCAAGATGACTGTTACTGTAATATGAATTTATGTACAGAACATAAACTTCTAACCCTCTACAGAAAATTTAGTGAGTTTAGAAAAGTATGGTTTCTGCTGTAACTAAATTTTAACAGTACTACAAATATATAATTGTTTTAACAAGTTTTAAGGTAAGAAAATAGAAAATAAAACTGAAACACGTTAGTTTTATATATGGAAAATATTCTATTAAAAACGTTTCATTCAACTCTCTCATAGTTACTTTTTCTTTTCATACTGCATCATTCGTGAAAAACGTGAAAATTGATTTTATGCATTTGCTGTTCAATTTTAATAGTCGTTCATCAATTTAAATTTAATACTACGGAATGATGAATTATTTTCTTAATGATATTAGTAATACGACTTTCAGAAGTGACATTAAGATAAGCCAACTTAAAAGAGAACTAGTCAAAAAAGCTGAATTTAGATTCTATAATGAGAACCTTGCGTAATATGATTATAATCCATTAGGATAAACTCGTTAAATAAAAATAGTCATAAGAAAAACAACGTAGCGGAATCCAAATCTAAAAAATCAAAGTAAATAATAGAGAAAAAAATTAATTAAAATGCACTAATAAGGCACCCAATCGTATTTTTATGATAAATTTATTTATCAATTGTTATAATAGTTATTTTAAAATGATTTTTTATTTGTTCACTGTATTAATTTTTTTACATCATCAAAATTAAACAAAAATGTTATCCTACCAACAAAATTGACTCCTTGAAAATTATTTTTTACTTTTCCAGCGATAGAAGAAAATGAATGTTCACTTTAGATGATAAAGTAACGATTTAATTTTATTTTTTATGAAAAATAATAATTGATATTATATTTGGAGAATTTATTAAATATATTGTGAATGTGAAAAGTTTGAATGATATATTATCGCATATAATTAAATTATTTTTTATAGGAATTAATTTGAAAATTACATTTAATTGTTATTCTAACATGAGGGATGTAAAGAAACATTAAATATGTGATATATGAATTAATAGCGTAAATGTAGTCTATCCAGAAATCTAGAAATGTTATATTCATCATCTTTTTTTAGGGACAGTGAGCTATGAGTGTCAAATTAACATTATTGTATAAATTATTTTCTTTTAAGACATTCTTCCATGTCTGAGTTGAAAAGAGTTTCACAGTACAATTATATTTAATATTAATTTTAATTGGTTTGTAAGAAATAAATTAAAATCATATATTGGCATATACACAATCATTTATAAGTATTTAAGTTTTAGATACACCTGATTAATAATAGGAGCCACTTGACTGATGACTAATAAATATCAAATCATACAGTAGCAGATTGGATTTATTTTGTGTATTCTTTGGTATCAGCCCTGACCAAGTCAGAGTAGAGACCAATATTAAAGTTGGTTGTTCTTCCATTAATTTTGAAGTCAAACATTTGTATATTTTTTGTGAGATGGCTGAAGAAAAATGTTGGATTGAGACTAGAAAAATCATAACCTGCCAAATGTCCAGTATTATGATAATAAATCCATGACTGTGTTTTTAATCGTGTTGAATCCTGAGGCTGAATTTGGTTTTAGAGGAAGAAGAAAAATGAAGAAACTCTAATGAAAGTTGGTGTTTAGTTTGGTTTAAAAGAAAGAAAAAGTTGTTTAAGACTTGTTTGGCATAGAGAATGAAGAAAATGAGAGAGAAAATATAAATAATATATTAGTATGAAGTTATATGCACAGATGGCCCTTCTATTCAACAATTATGCACAGTTTCATTAATTACTCTAAATAAAATAAATCTTACAATATCAAAATAGTTTATGAATTAAACAAGTGTAAATAGAGACAAGAAATGAAAATAATAAATTTCATATACAAGAATTAGTAATAAATTAAAACAAATAATTTTTAAAAGAAAAATATATCATATCATAAAACAATAAAATACTCTCATATATGGGGTTATCAAAATTTCCCACAAATGTACAACACAAAAAAAATCTATAATAAAATATAATCAAATCACTCTATCTCCTGAAAAAAAAATGTCCTACTAAAAGAAAAACAAAAAACAAATGTATACTACTCTTTCACAGTGATGCAATATACATCGATTGTATCACAAATCAAATAATTTCATATAGGCCTTATATATTATTAATTATTTCACTCTAAATTAAATTCCTTTGATTTTGACACTAATTATTAGATACAACGTTTATTATTAGACCAAAATTATAACATATTTTATATCATCTGGAAAATGGTTAATATCAAAATTTTCAAGGTTTATAAATGTTAAAACATATATTTAGAGTCTTATCATGAATAGGAAATTTGACCCAAAAATGGACTCATTTCTTCTTATCCGAAACGTAAGTTATGGGTCATGGCTTGGACGGTTCATGCTTTTCAATTTTTTTTTTTTTAAGTTAATGACTGTATTAGTATTAAAATCCGAAGAAATAACTACATAATTTTAGCTTGACGGGATATGATGTGTAGATTGTAATTAAAATTAATTACTCACGCTAAAATTATTGTCAATGAAAAATATTTCAAAACTAAATTTTAATTTTAATTAAAACATTTTCTCAAAATGTATTAATTTCATGCATTACAACATTTAAATCACAACTCGAAATAACTAAATAAAAAATTGCAAAAAAAAAAAAAAAAAAAATAAAAAATTGAAAAAAAAAAAAAAAGAAAAAAACTAGTGAATTCATACATGTAAGTAGATTAATAAAGTTAAATAGTTGTAAATTAAGTAACAAACTATATAAATTACTAACCTAATGAAAAATTAAATAATTAATTTACATCAAAATACTACAGTGTTACGCCATATGAGCCATATATATAATTGCACACTAAACATACCTCCATTTAGAAATAGCTTTGGTAATGTAAAGAAATGGTTCATGTTGGTTGAGATGCAATCTGGTAGAATTAGGTAGGACAATAGAAACTTTGAAGAAGGAAAAGTAGAACAAAGGTATGAATGACACACCAAAAACATTTTTCACCCTAATCACATCAGAGTTGCTTCCCTCAAAAACATTGTATCATCTGCATATTTTACAAGGTTAGTCTACTTCCCATAATGTTTTCACTACGTAGAGAATACTTTTTTGAAACATCTTGCTTTCCCACGAAGATCTTTATATAAAAATGCCTCACAGTTAGACAGAGTCACCAAGTATTTATATAATTTATCGAAAGAGACTAAAGTTAAATATCTAAAAGCGTGACAACAAGACGAAAGTGTACTAATATATCTATTCCTGTGTCATTTCTTATAAATATCTTTTTTAACTCTTTCTGTATCATGTTTACTATTTATGGTGTCTTTACTTGTCGAAGTAATACTTTGCATGATTGTTTGCAGCACTCGTGTGTTCTTTCAGGTTTTTCTTGTTTATATCAGTTTCTCTTAGCAGAGGCATGTGTCTGAATAGTAAATCTTCCAACGCAAAATGCTGTAACATTTTTTCTCTCAAAGTCTAAAGGTTGCTTGCAATACCGAAATTATGTGACCTATACAAATAAATATCTGTATATGTTGGAACAATGTCGCTTATAATTCATGTACAATATTGCATGTTTTAAAAATATAAGTGTGAGTCTAAATCTTATATTTAATAAAAATAAGAAGTTAAATAATATATAAAAAAAAATCTATAAATCTATTATTTTAAGATTTTAGATTTAAAGTGGTGTTATTCTCATATTTGGCTTACTTTTTTTTCTTATGAAATCTTATCACTTATACTCCTCTTTCTTGTGACATCTCTTCGGTTATGTTTATCTGATTCTCCGAACAGTATGTAACTAATGATTTAGAGTTTAAACTAAACATCTTTGTATTGTGTCATTAATTCAGGCACAGCTAGAGGATGTGGTTGGCAAGGGGCTTTCATTAATCTTATTTTCCTTTGTCATGCACATTGGGGGGAAGGTAAACAAGTCAATTTTTTTTCTGAATCAGTCTTCGTGATTTTCATAAAAATATTATGGTTCTACTTTTATAGGGGCTTTGGCTAGGGATCATATGTGCACTAGTTGTTCAGGTGTCATGTCTTTTTTTTAATCACAACAGGCACTGACTGGGAGCAAGAGGTAAACTTTTGTCTTTTTGTTGTATCTGAGCATCTTCCTTACTAGATGATCTGAGAGGTGATGGTTGTATTTTTGTGGAATCTCCTTTCATTTTTAGGCAAAGAAGGCTAAAGAAAGAGTCTGCAATTCAATGACAGCAGGGTTCATAGTCTCATGACATGAGGGAGAGAGTTTCTAACCTTGCATTCAATCAAGAGAATCTAACAACATTAAGTTTCTTCACTATGTAACATCTCTGTCTGCTTTGAAAGTTACCAACTTCTTATTCACATGCCTTGGAATTTGTCTGGTGGATATTCCACTTCTTTCTCCAAATTGTCAGTTTGTTAATATTCCTGAATTTGATCCTCAACTCTGAACTACCTTGCATTTGTGACATTCATAAAAATTATACCAACAACATCATATAACACTAACATTAGTGAGGGTTTAGCAAACAAAGGTATTCACACCCTTACATTCACAAAAAACTTATCACTTAAAAATCACATTCCACATTTTAAGACCAGTGAATATTTTTATTTACGATCAAATAAAATAACATTATTATTAAAAACAATAATTGATTTCTGAGGTTTCTGATACTACCAAGCAGTACATTAATCAACATACTTTATTAGTTTCCTTAAATTTTCCACATATAATCAATTCAATTTGATTATATTACTGTGAGCACATATTGTATTAGGAAACTTTCAATTTAATTTGATGAACGCCTCCAGAATCAATAGGTGTAGGGGCAGTATGTATATTTTAAAGTTCCAGTTCCACGATTCAATGAGCAAGAAATCAATTAATTAATGTTGGGCCTGACGTGCCTAATTATAAATTATTAACCCTTAAATAAACAACCATTATTCATTAAATAGTGCCCCTAATTTTAGGTTGTTTTACAAACTATTTAATGGTTAATAATGTTGGGAAATGTTGAGATTTCCCCCTAATAATATTGAATATTAAAAATAGAGAAACTAGACAAAAAAAAATTTTGAACGGAGTTCAGCAAATAGCTTAATCTCCGGGAACCACACAATGGCACTACTTCTATTAAAAGGGAGAAGAGAATGTTTTGGTACATTGAAATGGGAGGAGGAGGAGTTCTTTTATAACTCACAACCTCCCCCCCTAAGAATAAACCCACTGATGTGGGACTTGAAGTTAGGCCAAAATCAACAAATCTCCACCTTGGCCTAATTTCAAGTCCACCAAATACAAATCTTCTCAAACA